>VTLG01012254.1_pt1 | contig 37508 bp, 28 predicted proteins | sample 4694571 | NCBI WGS metagenome assembly VTLG01 (sample SAMN12604809, study PRJNA352737) | marine metagenome | biome: ENVO:00000447; feature: ENVO:00000209|ENVO:00000569|ENVO:01000036; material: ENVO:00002151; isolation source: viral sequences binned using virsorter ...
TTGTATAACTTCTTCTGGAAGTACTTGACATCCTCAAGTTCTCCAAGATTTTGTCCACCTGGGAGCGTAGAGATTTCAGTTCCTCTACCGCCTTCCCTTCTTGGTAGCCAGAAGTCCTCAAGCATCGACATGAACTTCTTGTCATCTTTAATTTCTCCTGTGTTTGCATCGTATACAAGTTTGTTCCTGTAACGACCCATTACTTCACGTAGGTATTGCTCCGCTTTATTCTTTGGAAGATTACCAACATCAATATAGAAAATTCTTCTTTCTGGTGCACGTGACAATCTGTATATAACAAGAGAGTCTTCTATCATTCGCAGTTGATTAACTGCCTTGATTGCTTTGTGTAAGTGAGACAAGACCATATTTTTATTAAGATCTTGAATACCAGAGTGACAATATGTCACGGAATCAGGTGCAATTTTCATACCCTGATTAGTTGAGTTTCTTAAACCCTTAGGATTATAAAGGAAATAAGACGCAGCCTTCTGAGTAAGTTGCGTATTCAGATCCGTCCCACGCATTTCCTCAGGACGTTTCTGTTCATACTCAGTTACTTTGCGAATCTTACGAGGATCAACATAACGTAGTTCTATCAAACCTCCACTAGGATTGTTTGGATCAATAACCTTATGATAAAAGAGGCGACCATCAACATACCATCGACGGAAAATTTCATAAGATCTATTATCAAAATCAAGGAGTCGAAGAATCTCATCAAATTCTTCTCGTATTAACTTCTTAATTTTTTCAGATGCTTTTAAATTTGATAACTCTACCTGTACTGGTACATCATCAAAGTTACCACATATAGTTTCGTTGACTACATCATCAACAGCACTATCACATTCTGGTTGTAGAACCATCTCTCTATATCGAGTGATGAGTTCATACTCATTACGGATTTGTCCATCAAAGTCAACAGAATAACCATAGTAACCACCACCAACGATAGGTTGTGATCCATCTAGGTTATCTTTCTGAACAAAAGAAGGCCCCTTAGGAACCTTCTTTGCTCTTTGTAATGAAAATCCAAAGAGTTGCGACATTATATTTTAAACAATTGTTCCTAATTTTATTTATGCGTTAGCCAGCAGCAGCATCTATAGGAGTCCAGTATTGGACTTGTAGTTCTACTGTGAACTCTTCAATCGCATCGTTGTTACCGAAATCAAGATCGATAGCAGCAATATTACTTGGGAATACGTTATAAAATTTATAAGATTTAAGAATCTTGGGTGTGTCACCACTCTTAACATCTCTTGCTAATTGATGAACAACCATGTCAGAGAAGTATCCAGTTGCATCATCAGCATCACCTAATCCTGCAGCAGAAGTAAAGTTCTCGTTAAACGCTTGAATAGATCCACCCCAAAGTTCAAAAGCACTTCTTAAAGCAAAGTTGCTATCGTTTTGTATGGTAATTGTCCAAGGTTCAAATGTTCTGTCTCCAGCAATCTTTAGAACACGTCCTCTAAAAGGAACTTCAATAACACCAACCTGAGATGAAGGTAGGTTAGCAGCACGAACTGTGAACTTACCTAATTCAACTAGAGAAGAGTTATTAATAATACCTGTTGGGAATGCTAAGTCAACTTGGAACAGATTAGGGCGTGCGAAATCAGCCGCAACGTTCGCCTTAAAATCGTCAATAGTGCCTCTTTTTGCCATTGTTTTTAAAATCTCCGTCCTTAATATTTAGAATTATCAATTTTTTGAGCATAAAAAAGAGACCCCGAAGGGTCTCTTGATCCATCTCGAACTATACTATTTAGTTCGCAACCTCATTAAATGCAACACCAGTACGTGTAGCAACGAATGTTAGGGTGATGTAATTGATTGTACGAGTTGGTTTCACATAGATCTCTGCGTAAAACTCACCACGATCAACTGCTTCTGGAGGATTGTTCTCGCTATCGCACTTAACCAAGTAATCGGTTACACCTCTACGTCCTTGTACGTCACGTAGATATGGTTCAACGATATTGAGGAAGAGACTTCTTTGTGACTCATCGTTTTGCTCGAAGAGTTGTCCCTTAGCAGCACCAGATATAACTCTCTCGATTGTTAGGAACAAACGACGAACGTTGATTCTATCGAATGCACTAGCAAATCCAAGAGCAGTCTTATCTCCGAATAGTACCACACCCTGTCCTGGGAAGGATACGATTGGGTTGATTCTATTTGCATATAGACGATCACGTTGTGACTTGGTAGGAGAGTATGCAAGTTTGATTGCATTTCTCAAGATACCACGCTGGAATCCAGCAGGTGAGTACCAAGGTTCTGCGAGTTCAGTTGTCTGTAAGCAAAGTCCAGCAACATCTCCGTTAGCAGGTACGTAACGATAAACATCATTGTACTTATCGTAGATGTACTTATAACCAGAGTCAAATACCATGTAAGAGGAACTTGATAACTGATTGAAGAAGTTAACAATATTATCTGTGATTGATGTTGTATTGGAAATACCAATTACATTACCACGACGAGGTGAAACAAATACCAAGCAATCTCTACGCTCTTCAGCGATATTAACTAGAGAAGTTACCTTAGCAATTGCTGCAGCATCATCAGCACCAGAAGGTCCACAAAGAATGTAATCAACTGTTTGTGACTCTGGATCTTCTATTAAACTATATGCAGTTGATAGGTCTGTATTAGAAACCGTATAAACTCCACCAGTTACTGTGTAATCTACACCACCAGCAAGTCTGTAGTAGAAGGTTGAGTTCTGCTTAGAACCAACTGTTGTACGTGCTTCAGGATAAGAAGTAGTACCACCAGATGAACGTAGTAGGTTAAACTGACGTGCGTTTGCAGTTTGTCCCCAGTTACCATCAGATGCAGATGCTGTTGCATTAAACAGATCTCCACCAGTTTCGTGCTCACCCCAGAAGATGTATTGTGAACGTTGCTTAACAACTTCAGAATAGAAGTTTGTTTCTCCTACAGAAGTCTTAGCATCAGATGCTTTAGAAACACCAATGAAACGCTCAAGAACAGCACCAGTTGTACCAGTGATCTTACCATCAACATCAACTACAAGAATATGAAGTTCGTCACGATGTCCACCAACGCTGTTTGAATACAGAGAAGTAGCAGGACGTGCAGCAACGTTAACCCATTTCTCACCAGGTAGATACTCACGTGATGGATACTCAGATTCAACTGAAGTGATTGTTGCAGAAACAGAGTTAGCATCTGCAAAGTTATCAGCAGCTTTAAATTCTACACTACCTTTATCAAGAGCAACATAGAGTTGACGTGTGATTGTTAGAACGTCAGCAGTATTAGTACCCTGAATAATATCTGCACCAGCAGTAACAACACCAGCAATACCATCAGCATCTAGATGGAATTCAATAGTTTTGTTTGCAGGATCCCAAGCAACAACTTCAACTGTCTCGTTACCACTACCAGTAGCAACTGTAGTTGCAGTACCAACTACGAAATCACCAACAACGTTTTCTACTGTACACTTAAGTGCGTACTTATAAACTTTACCAGTTGCACCACTCTCACCTGCACCAGTAGCAGCAATAGCAGTGTCTTCATCAAATTCCCACTCGTTTGTGGAAGGAGTACTCATTGTTAGAATCTGGTCAGGACCAGAGTCAGTTACAAAGATCCCGATTGAATTACCTTTTGTACCAGCAGTCCTAGCTGCCCAAGTCCAACTATTAGCAGCAGACTCAAATGTTGTTTCGTATGTCTGAAGATTCTTAATTAAAGGAGCAGTACCAGTATCAACAGCGTTCTTTAAGTTTGAAGATGTAACACGAACTGTCTTTAGAATACCACCATATGATAAGAACTGCGAAGCAGTATACCAGAATTCGTAATTGTTCTCATTTGGTTTACCGAACCTTTCTACTAGATCCCTCTCCGAAGCGATCTCTACAACCTCCTCAACAGGACCAAGTTCAAAAGGGGCCGCAAGTACGCCAATATTTGCGGTAGATAAAGTGGTGATTGTAGTCAGGTCTCTTTCTTGTACTACTACACCTGGCGATAATTGATTAGCTGCCATGTTTAAAAACTCCTAGGATATCCAACATTCGGGTTGTCTAAGATTATTTATATTTTTGAAACGTCACATATACTCCCACATGTAGGACTTATCTCCGTATTCCGCGACCTCCCACCTCTCTCCCTGGGCATCTACAATAACGTCTTCATCCAATCCATCTGATATAAAACCAAAGGGAGCCATGTCTTGTTCTATCGAATCTCTTTGTGCTTCATATATCCGTGCTCTCACATCATTATCATGCATCTCTTTAAAATACTCTTGCATTGCCATCCATGAGAACATAACCAAACACATAGCAAGGTCATCATGGCATCCTTCTTCTGCTTGGAATGATTGTCCTTTCTGTATAAAGGTAGTTAATTCCGCAATAGTATCATAGTCTTTAATGAGTAATTTATCTTCTTCTATTAATGCTTTAAGATTAGAACATCCAACCTGTTTTACAGCAGTTGACATCTTAACTCCTAACTGAGTCTTCTTACCTGAGAACCCTTGTCCCAACTGCTGTCCTGCTCTACCACGCATAGATGCCATTAATAGATTTTCATATTCTAAATCGTATTGAATGATATCTGCTACTTGTCCACCAATATCATTTACCTCACAAAGAATGTATGCATTATTATAATTCTTTGCAACATCAACTATAATGTTAGGTAGAATAATAGGTTTGACTTCATTATTTTTATATCTAGCAACTAACCTATATGGTAAAGTGGTTGTATCCATTACACAAAATGCTGAATAGTCTCCTCCAATACCACGAGACACATCAACAGTTATAATATAATTATGTTTTTCTAGTACATTTTCATAGACTGCCAATCCTCTTTTTTCTTTCAAAGGATCTTCATATGGCATCACTCTTAACTTAGCAGGTGAAATTAATGTGTCAACAGATCCTAAAAATTCACATTCAAACTCAACCTTAAATTGTTGTTCTGATGTATTTCGTATAGTTTGTTCTTTCCATGCAGCATCTCTACCAGGTATTTCAGACCAATGAACTTCTGTTGATACATATTCATTTGCCTTACGTTCTGAATCATGCCAAAGTTTATAGAACATATTCATCCCATGTGGGGTAGATATGATAATAACTTTTGTTGATTTACCAGAAGATATAGTAGGATACACAGAACTAAAAAACTGCTCTGCAATATGATTCGGAACAAACGCGAATTCGTCCAAAAATATAATGTTAAAGGACATACCGCGAACAGCACTAGCGGAAGTACTTGCAGCCAAAATTTTACTTCCATTTTCCAATTCGAGTGATCCCCTGTTCCACTGAAGAATACCTTGTTGGATAAATTTAGGTAATGACTCGTAAGAAAGTTGTAAGCGGCCCAGCATTTCTCTTGCAGTGGCTGCTTTGTTTGCGAGGATTGCGACATTTACATTACTATTAAAAAGAACATACCACAATAGGTATGAGGTCACGATAGTTGACTTACCAGACTGACGAGGTAATTTTGCAATATTGAATCTGTTCTCATGAAACTTTGCTACCATCTCCTCTTGGAAATCGTACATTTTAAAGGGAATCAATCCTTCATCTAGAGATACAATTTTAATATATTCTCTGATAAAGTAAACTGGATCCTTTGCACATTTTAAATACTCAGCAACCTCTTTCTTAGTAAACTCCTGTGTAACATTAGCTTTCTTAAGATTGGGGTTACCGAGGTATACCTCAGCAGCAGTACTCATAGAATAATTGCACCTATAACAAATCCTTTAAAGAATGATATACAAACTACTTGGTAGTCAGTCCATCCAAACTTGTCTTGTAATTTTTTGATAAGTTTCTTATCCCATTCAACTGCTTTGTTGAATAGTTGGTTAACCTTTTTCATGAGTTTAATTGTTCTTGATTCTTCTTGAAATATTTATTAATAACTGCGATCTGATCCTCGTACTTAGCAATCATGTTCAGTTCTTCTTCAACTGCTTCCATAACATTTGAATGTTCACCAATACCAACTGGATTGCTTAAATAAATTTCAACATTAGCTTTATGTTTAGCAATGTCACCTTGAGCATGTGATAATAATGCTCTGATCATTTGTTCTCTCATTTTTAACTCTCATTAAGTGTGCCGTAAGACCGACGTATCTCACGTAATTCTTCAAAGTCTTTCTGCTTAGTACCACCATCATATGGCCAAGCATATCCTTCAGTAATCATTTGCTCGTTGAGTGACACTTCGGAGTCCCCGATGTAACACCACCCCAGTAGCCGTCCGTACTTCCCAACGCCCCCCACAAGCTCAGTACGAATGAAAAGCTGATCATCACCAGCAAGTGTGCTTTCCAGTTTTTCTTTAAGCCAGTTGGTAGCATCGATCCCTAATTCCTTTTCTTCCAAGTCTCTCGTTCTCTTCTCTGGCGTATCAACTCCTGCAATTCTAACTCTTTCTTTCTTGTATAGATCAAAGCCGAGATCAATAGTAACGTCAATAGTGTCACCATCAAGTACCTTGTTTATTTCCGTCACTCTGAAGTTGTAGCAGCTCTTCCTGCTTGGGGGTTGCATCGCTGCCATTTGGATACCAGTCATCGTACTTAAATATATAGACAATTGATACACCAACTCCTATTAATAATATTACAAGCATCCAAATTATAGACCAGACTATCATAGTAGAAAATTGTAATTAAGAACCATTCTATCAGAATTTAGTCTAGGACATGTTGATGCATGATAAGTTTCTCCTGGAAATAACACACACCGACCTCTTTGAGGTTCAATCTTTTCTATAATTTCATCCCCATCATATAAACAAGTAGGACCATCACTATCCTTTATATAATAGATCATAACATAATGTTTCATTTCTGGTAGATCTATATGCTTCTTATGAACATCTACATTATTTTGATTCCTTACAAACAACCCTGCTCGTATACGATATAATTCTTTTAGATCACAACAACTATTATACTTATGCAGTCCTTCAAATAGTATAGGTAATACTGAATCGAAATATGGACTCCTTTCATTATCCTTGTATATGATATGAGACAATCCTGAATTAGGATCATTTTCTCCTGGTGTAGAAATTTCTGGAGTAAAGAACCAAGGAAATTTTTTATCACAAAAAAGATTTTGAATATGATTTTGATATCCTGTAGATATTATGTTGTCTAAAATTGTGATCTTCATATCAAAATATTTGCAGTAATTATACTTATGTGTTAAACTAAATAAAAGTACATATGGGATTGAAAGATCATGCCCCAGAATCACTATACCGTAGGGTATCATGATGCCGAACAGCATCATCATCAAATATGCGAGTATGCTACAGACTCGTATGAAGCAATAAAGGATGCTAAGGAGGATGTTCCGTTTCTACAGGAGCATCCTTCTTTTATTGATTACTGCACCAATGAATCAGCACTTGATTACGTATTAGGAATATGAAAAATGAAATCATGTGGTGGATGAGTAGACTAACTATCATGCTCACATCACTCTTCCTATCTTTCACACTAGCAGCAAAAGCATATGCTGTAGAAGTCCAAATGGGTTACGATGGTAACTTAGTATTTGAACCTAATGAAGTCACCATATCTGCAGGTGACACAATTACTTTTGTGAATAACGCATTACCTCCTCACAATATTATTGTTGATGGTAGAGCAGATCTATCGAGAGAATCATTAATGTTCAGTCCTGGAGAGACACAAGAAATTACTTTTGCTGATGCAGGAGATTTTAATTTCAAATGTGCTCCCCATGAAGGTGCAGGAATGAAAGGTGTTATTCACGTCGAATAAATTTATTCAAAGCACCCCAGAGAACTTTTACTAAAGACTTTGAAGCATTACCTTGCAATTCGTCAAACATATACATGTTAAGACGGAATGCATAGTTAGCTTCTGCTATCAAAGCATTTATTTGGGATTGATCAAGATCTAATGAATCTAAAGTTACACGATATGCTGCTTTGAATTTCTTAGCATCTTCAACCTTAGGGAAATTGTAGAAATGTAATCCCTCACCTACAGGTAGATCTAATGCATTCTCTGCTATACCTCTAAGAATTTTACCACCAGAAAGATCACCAATATATCTGGTGTAATGGTGTGCAATCAAAAGATAAGGATTGTCATTTGCTACTTCATTAATCCTATAGCAATAAGTATTACATGATTCTGAAGGTGTTTGAAGATCCCTCCACATAGGACCATAATAATATCTAAGATCTCTTTCAAGAAACTCTGTACGATTTAATTGAGAAGACCAATGTCTTAATGTACTTGCTAGAGGATCTTTAGTTTCTTGTATCCTCTGTTCCATTGTGTCATAGACATAATAGAAGTCAGTAATTAATTTACGATACTCTTCTGGATCTAATACACCTTTGAGAAACTGAGCAACGAACTTAGTATTCTCTGCTGCTGAATGAGACTTTTTAGTCCCTGCTTTTATCTGTGCTGAAAAATCACTCATTGTTTTGTTGTATTACTACGTGTTCTGTTGATGATAGTAATAAATTTATCACCAGCAAATGTACCAGCGAGACAGACATCTATCTCATCACCATCTTTCCAATTGACTGTACCATCCTTCTTAGTATGAACCATGGCCAATTGAATCTTGTCAATCACATCTTGTGTTAGTCTCATATTCTAGGTATGTATCCTTTGTATTTTTCTACTTGAGGTATTATATCACTCTCTACCTTTTCTATGATGTCATCAATAACATTTACATCTAAATCCATAAAGGGTGGAATGATACCTAAGATTCTAAGTAACCCATCAACAAATAATGCTAAACAAGTAAAACCTAGAATCATACTAATGATAGTAGCATCTCTATTATGTTTTGCCATTGATGCTTCATCAATTGCTCTTGCTTCTGCAAGTGCAGCAGCTACCATCTCATCAACTTCTTTTTTTGTATAGAAGTCTCCTAAGAATGGTATATCATGTTTATCCATAAACTTTAATAAAGATGTTCTTCTTGCTCCTTAAGAATAACACAATCAGAAGCAGGTGTAGCAACACATGTCAATACAAAACCTTCTTCTAATTGATCTTCATCAAGGAAACTTTGATCTTCTTGATTTACAGTACCTTCCATTACCTTACCAGCACATGTAGAACATGCACCTGCACGGCATGAGTATGGATGATCGACACCAGCTTCTTCAGCAGCATCTAATATATACTGATCCTCCTCACATTCAAATGGTTCTTCGATACCTGAGGCTGATTTGAAAACGATGTTATATGCCATTGTAGATCAAGAATACTACAACTATCTAGTATGATAGCACATAGTATTAAAATTGTCTATGAGCATTACATCATCTGTCCATGTATGTGACGTGGACTTAAACATTTCTTTTCATCTGCTTCACGCTCAAGCTCTCTCATCCTAATAAGAGTTTCTTGAGTTTTTTCGATATCGGCCAACTTCTTCTGAACTTCTTTCAGTTCCTTTTGGATCTTATCCATTCGATTGTGAAAATTCTTCTCTTAAACAGCCCTACGAAAAATACCACACGTAAGTTATGTGTTTAAGTACATTTATTTATATGTTTTTTCTTCTCTACAATATTAATAAAATCTTTATAATATAGAACCTTTAGGTTTTCTTTCTGTGCTAATTTATTAGCAGTAGCATACATGACCTTCTTATCGTCTTCGCCATAACGCTTCTTAAAGTCAGAGGCACGACGCTTCATGCCCTTGACTATCTTCTCTGCCTTTTGATTTACAAGAGGCATTTTATCCTCCTACTACCTGTACTTCTTCAACAATCACCGCACTTGTTACTGCAGCAATTTTAACACATCTTTGAACTAATGCTTTGTTACCAGAAGACCAAGTATAATCTGCACTTGCAGAAGATGAATCTATATCTGTACTAAGCATGTTTTGAAAATTACTAGCAGTAATCTTTTTACCAGCAGTTCCTGCAGATAAGAAGTTACTATCAATTGCTGGAGATGTACCATTAGTTACAACAGCAATAAAATCTCCTACTGAGAATGGATGATTATTAGATGTATCTTGGAGATGTTGTCCAACATAATAATCTCCAGTAGAGTCAGAAACTGCTTTTATAATTTGTGCTTGACCAGGCTTACCACCCTTAATAAGGATGAATTCATTTTGCACTAGAGTTATTGCAGGACCATCGTTGAAAGCAACTGTAGCAGCACCTGCTGTAGAACCAACTCTATAATATCCTGTTTGTACTACCTGATACTCAGTTTGACCTGCTGTTATCGAGTTAGTACTTAATACATTAAGAACTGTCATTGTCGTGTCTATGTAGATTCCTCTTTATTTATGTTCTTTAACATCTTTTGCAAATCTGCCGTACTACCTACAAACATAGCATTAGTAACATTAGTTGGACCTTTCTTATCTTCTTTATCCAACTCTTTCATTTTACCTTGAAGATCTATTAATTTGTCTGTTGTGTCTGCGACGTGTTTGATAAGTTGACCAGCAACTTCATAAGCACGTGGATGATCAGACGCTCGTGCCACATCAAGTATACCATCGACTGCCTCCTGTCCTTTCATAACTAGGCTATGTAGTTGAGCACGAGAAGTCTCATAATCCTGTATTATATCAGGAGTATCAGTTCTTAATTTTTTAGTTTTTTCCACGTGCTGTTCTAACTCAGTTGGTTCACTACCAAAAACTTTATCCAATCCATCGAATGTACTCATAGTTAAATTGCCTCATCAGCACCACTTATAGGGTTACGTTTCTTATAATCAGTAAACTCAGAATATAGTTCTCCGAATCCAAAGTCATCATCAGTATCTAGAAGTGCAGCATCAGTAGTATCTACCTTATAGATATTCGCACCACTAGCATGTGCTGCTGCAGTACTATCTTCAAATCCTCTAACAACTGTAAGAGCATTTCCATCTTTCTTACTAACTCTAAGAAGTTCAGTATCAATGTAGATATTATCAAACTTAGCAATACTAGAAGCATCTGCTACTGTAATAATATTATCATTAGTATCTGTAGCATTTGATAATGTTGTAACAACAACACCATCTCTGTCTACTAATGATGTAGGTGTAGCAGTATAACGTACTTGTCTTGGTGCTCTTGTCACATTTGTATCTGTATAGTAATCTGTAACAGCCTTCTTGATAATCTTACTCTCTGTAACAGGTCCATATAGATATGTCTTTGCTGTGAATTGAAGAGTGTATATAATTGCTCTACGAGTACTAAAGTCACCCTCATAATCATCTTCATATTCTACATTAGTTAATACTACAGGTACATCTTTAATTTCATTTACAGATGTCAATAGTTTAACTGAGAGATTATAATGAGGTTGAAAGACTGGTAAAATCTGTTCTAATATTTGTAATCCATCTTCTTGATTCTTTGCAATAATTCCTAATTCAAATCCGATATTATAAGGAACTGGCATAAAGACGTTCTTATTTTTATCGGTTGTAGATGCAATTTTAATTTTTTGAGTGGGAGAAACTTTACGAGTAGAATCGTAATTAATACCATTAATCTCAAAAGAGATTCTGGGAAGAGTTATCTGTACTCTCTTATTAGTAGGATCAGGAACTTGATCTAAACGTGCTAAAAATTTCTGCTTAGGACCATAAGCAAGAGGTACTTTCATCACTTCATCAGATCTTCTCAATTCAATATTATTGAATAGAGTACCGAAAGCAACGATAGTCTTACGAAATATCTCGTGGTATGAATAGGTTCCTAGCATCAGATTGTAGTGTCAGTAGTTGATCCAACAGTACCGAATGGATTTGATTCAGTAAAGTCTATAATATCATTATCAAGAGTTTCAAAATCATAATTTTGATCGACGCTCTTAGCAGTGTTGACATTATTTAGTGTGTTATAAGAAGCACTTGTCCAAGCAGCACCAGATGATTGTCCAGTAACTGTTTCAGGAATAGTAAATATACCACTTCTATTAAACACCTGAAGTTGTCTATTACTAGAATCCCATGCCTTAACTTCAGCAGTTACATTAGATGTACCACCAGCAACTACCTCACCAACAGTGAAATCACCAGTACCACCAACAGCAAAGTTAACTGTGATGGCATTGGCAAATGCATTTTCTATAGAATCCAGTTCAGTAATACCAGTATTAATCTCCTCATCGCTGTACTCGAAGAGTTCACACTGACATTCCCAAACGTAACCTTTACCTAATTGATAGAAAGGACGTTCTACTTCTACAAATTGAATTTCAAATAAATGTTTTGTTACAGGGAACCAAATTAAATCCCCTTCGTTTGGTCTTCCTTCGACATTAAGGACAACAGAGTCGTCAACCTTTTCTTTAAACTTTTCACGGGAGAAGATAAACGTTGTTTTATCTTCGATGCGTACTCCAAATTTGCTAAGTAACTCGCCTTGGCCTTCCCATCCATCGACGTTATTAACGTAGGCTCTGATTGGTTTTGCAGTTTCAAACTTGCCGTCCGAATCTTCTGCGAAAACGTCGTCACGATTGACGATAGTTCTCGGTACATAATATATGTCTTGCCCATAAATTTCAATGCTCTCTACTACTAAATTTTCAATAAACTTTTGTTCTTGTGCTGATCCATTTGCTTTTAAACGTCCAGCATTTGAGTAATCAGACTGAACGTAATCCTGTGCTGGTGTATTAGATATTGCCATATTAACCTACTGCATCAAGTGGTGGTAATTCATAACGATCACGAACTTCTTCTTCAAGATCTTTTTTGAATTGTGAAGCATCATCTAATATTTTACGTCCATTTAAAGTAACTCCACCTATCATTTGAATACCATCATACTTACTTAGGTTGCGACCCCATTGCTGTTGAAAGAGTGCTTCAACATAATCTTTTAACCAGTTATCATTATACATGCTTGTATAAGTATCTGGATCTTGTCTCATATTACAATCAACAAGTAGATAATCACCAACATTCATTTCACCCCAATCCATATCAAGATATAATCTACCTTGATGTTCATTCCATTTAACTCTACGATTTGCTTGAGAGTTAGTTACAAAATCTAAAGTCTCAAGATATTGTGATGTAAGGAAGTAATGTAAGATATGACCATGAGTCATAGCATAGATATCATTCAAGAATATCTGATATTTAATATTAAAAATATTACCTGGAACTATACTGGATGCACCAATACTTGTATATACATGATTGATTCCTAATGTGCCAGGAGCAGTATCAACGTAATTTTTAATACCATACCAAGCAGAAGAACCCTCTTGAGCATATTCTTGTGCAGCAGTTTTAATTGCTTCAGTAACTTCTATTCTTAAGAATGCTTTATAGCTTCCACTATAATGATATTCTTGATAGTAATCGATTGCTTCTTCTATTAGATCATCAAGTTGCTCAGTCGCAACGTTAATGTCTATCGTAGGATATCCTAACCTACGTAAAGCATAATTTTTTAGTTCCGTTTTAGAAGCGGGTCTTGTAGCAGACATTTGTTATTAAGCGAATGAGGAAGCGGTTAGAGTAGTAACATTACCAGAGGATACAACTTCAGTCTTCTTGAAGAATCCATCAACATTATCTACGGTTACTGATGTTGAACCTAAAGCAGTTATAACACCAGTTGTACCAGAGGTTGCACCTGTTAAGGTTTGACCAACTGTCATAGTCTTAACGGTTGCAACAGGAATTGATGCACCATTACCATGAATAGCAGAAACTGGAATAGTAGCATCTCCACCACCACCTGAAATAGTGATGACTTCGGATGCAGCATAGCCAGATCCATCATCATTAATAGTTACAGCAGTTACTGCACCAGATCCATCTGCTGTGATATCTACTGTTAATCCAGTACCAGATCCACCAGAAGATGTGGCAACTCCAGTTGCAGTAGAGTATCCAGTACCACCAGCAGATATAGTTCCAAGAGTCTTAACACCACTTGCGTTAGCATTAGTAATTGTAATTGTTTCAGCAGCAACGTATCCAGTACCATCATTATTAACTGCAACTGCAGTAATAATACCAGAAACAGCAGTGATATCTACTGTCAATCCAGTACCAGATCCACTAGAAGATGTTGCAACTCCAGTTGCTGTTGTATATCCTGTTCCACCAGCAGCAATAGCTCCAAATGTTACAACGTCACCAGGAGTAGGATCTCCAGATAGATTTATTGTTAATGTAGTTGAAGTAGCAAGGTTATTAAGCATTGCTCTAAGTTGCTCATAGGCATTATCAAGTTTTGCTTGGACTCTTGCTTCTGTATAGTAAAGATTTGTGCCTTCTGCCAGATCAGCAGTATCATGATTACTTAAGTTCGCTGCTTGAGTAGCAGTTGCAGGAGTAATGTCTGCAGTACCATCGAATGATGTACCACCGATTGTTCTTGCTGTTGCTAGAGCAGTTGCAGTAGAAGCATTACCAGTTACCGCACCAGTTAAGTTAGCAGTAACAGCAGTAGTAGTTAGAACTCCTGTACTTGGATTATATGTGAGTCCAACATCAGTCTCAGCATCTTGAGCACCTGTCTGACCATCAACAAAGACAGGGTAAACTGTCTCAGCAGTGCTGTCATTAGCACTTGTTGTAAACGTCGTTGCTAGTGTAGCAGTGTCAGCATTACCAGTTAGGTCACCAGTTACATTGCCTGAGACACCACCACTTGCTGTTAGAACACCTGTAACTCCCAATGTACCACCAACTGTTGCATTAGTTGTAACATCGCAGTTACCAGCAATAGTAGCGTTAGCAGAAGCATTTAAGTTATCTGCGTAAACATTTGTCCAGCGTACTGTAGATGTACCAAGGTTATATGTACTATCAGCAGCAGGATTAAGATTCTTAGCAGTTGATGTAGTACCAACCAAATTACCTGTAACATCACCAGTTAAAGCAGCAGTGATTGTTCCACCTGCAGTTATATCATCAGCGTAAATATGTTGCCAACGAACAGAAGTTGTACCAAGATCATATGTGCTATCTGCAGCAGGATTAAGATCTTTGGAAGTTGTTGTAGTACCAACAATGTTACCTGTTAAATCACCAGTAACATTACCAACAACATTACCAGTGAGATTTGCAGCTACAGATGTAGTTGTTAAAAGTCCTGAACTTGGATTGTATGTAAGTCCTGTATCAGTTTCAATTCCCTGTGTTCCTGTAGGACCATCAAGGAATGTAAGATAAGTTGTCTCATCTGTACTATTATTAGCGACTGCTGTTATGCTAGTTGCTAGATCAGCAGTACCAGTTAAGTCACCAGTAACATTACCAGTCAAGGTAGCAGTAATAGTACCAGCAGCAAAGTTACCAGATGCATCACGTAAAACTAGAGCATCACCAGTATTAGCTGTTGCTGACGCAACATTTATTACCATGTCTCCAGCAACACCATCACCATTAGTAATTGTTACTCCAGAAGATGCTGTAGCAGAAATACTTCTCTGAGCATAAGTGTTAGCAGCAGTTCTTACAACAAATCCAGTGCCAGCCATAGCTGCTAGAGCAGTGATATCAGCATCTGCATAAGTTGTTGTAATTGTTACATTAGCACCACCATTAAATGAAACGTTACCATCAACAACACCATCAACTGTAATTGTTCTTGCGGTTTCAAGAGTTGATGCAGTTGAAGCATTACCTGTTAGTGCAGCAGTAATTGTTCCAGCAGCAAAGTTACCAGATGCATCACGAACAACAACTGTACTTGCAGTGTTTGCTTCATCAGTTGTCTTACCATCAAGTAAATCTGCGTTAAGATTTGAAACTTTAGTTGTAGAAGCAACTTGGAAAGGAGCAGATCCTGTAGCAACATTAGAAATTATTGCACCATCTACTGTTAAAGTACCATCAATATTTGCGTTATTATCTACATCAAGTGCAGTACCAGCACCAGTAAGATTGAGTGATCCTGCTACTATACCAGCATCTGTTCCTGTTATTACTTCAGAAGTATTAGTTGTATCTGTTAGGAAAACGAATTTGGAGGTTCCCCTGTCGTAACCGAAGAAACCAAGTTTAGCAGAGCCATCGTAGTAACGAAATTCCACACCCTTATCCTTACCATCATTAGATCCTGGGGCTGTGTCGCCACCCAAAGTAATAATAGGGTCATCGACAGTTGTGACTGTAGAATTGACGGTAGTCGTTGTTCCATTTACTATTAAGTTACCTCCAACTGTAAGGTCATTATGAGTTGCAGCATCACCTGTAGCATTAGTTACTGTAAATGCAGCACGAGTATTACCAGAATCATAAACTACGAAATCTCCACCAACGTATGTATTCTTATCAATTGTTGCACCACCAGCAACTTGAAGAGCAACGGAAGAATCTGCAAGAGATGATGCATCATCTGTATTACTAATTACAAAATTACCTGAAACATCAGCACTATTATTAAGATCTAAAGTACCAGTTAGTTCTGTGTTTCCATAAACTCTAGCCCCGCCACCAACTGCTAAATTTTTGGCAGTACCAATACCACCAGTAAGTCTTACAGAACCATCAGCAGCGTATGATCCTGAAAGAGTTTGATCGGTAGAATCTGTAACACTAGTGACACCAGTAATACCTACTGTGTCATCAAAGGTCATTGCACCCTCTACATTAAGAGTACCTTGTATATCTGTATTACCATTATCAGTATCAACACTAAACTTAGTTGCTGCTGAATTATTTTGTATAGCAAACAATTTATTGTCTGCATTTATTGTGACATTATCTTGGAATGTTGCAGCACCATCAGCATTAAATGTTCCTGCTGTTGTTGTATTACCATTTGATGCAGTAACTTGGAACTTATTAGTATTAACATTAAAGTCACTTGTTACATCAGCAGTACCTGTAATAGTTACATTTCCACCAAATTCTGCATTACCTGTAGTTGTATGAAGTGTAGTCTTAGTAGTTCCTGAACCATTGTTAAGTACAAGAGTCTTAGAAGCACCTTGGAATACAATATTATCATCAAATCTAGATGTACTATGTGCACGGAATGCACCTTGAGAATCTAAAGTACCTTGAGTTTCAGTGTTACCATTATCAGTATCTACAGTAAACTTATCTACTGCTGAATTGTTTTGTATCTTAAAGGTTTTATTATCAGCATTGATAGTTACATCATCTTGGAATGTTGCTCCACCATCTACATTAAGAGTACTGTCTAAATCAACAGCATCATTAACTGTTAATGTTCCAACAATAGTTGTATTACCACTAGCACCTAAAACACTAAACTTAACTGTATCTCCAGAATCTTTCTTACCTACAAACAAACCTTGAGATCCACCTGTACCACCAACATGTAGTGTAGTAGCAACACCCATACCACCATATACTCTTAAGTTAGAAGTATCATGTGAAGCATAAGAAGGAGTGTATGCAGCAGAAGAACCCATTCTTCCTTTATATCTGACCTGCAACCAGTTCCTGAATCCCCAACTCTCAGTACTATTATCTTTCTGGTTGAGATCTCCGTTAAACCAAACATCTCCATTAAAGAGAACGTCTTTATCAATATATCCTCCACCATCTACTCTTAACGCACCATAATCAGAACTCTGAATTTCATAAAGATCTGTACCACTATTGTAAGCAATGGTTGGTGCATCAGTATTTTCAAAATGAATTAATCCATCTACATTAAGAGTTGCATTAATATCAACTGCAGTACCATCTACAGTTAAGTTTGCATCAAAATCAACATCTCCATCTACGTCTAAAGTTCCTTTTATAAGTGTATTACCAGTAGCAGAAGCAACAGTAAACTTATCTGTACCATTGTCTAATTGAATCTTAAAGTTCTTAGCATCAGCATTTAATATAAGATCATCTTCAAAGGTTGCTGCAGCATCTACATTTAAGGTACTACCAAGATTAACTGCACCACCGATTCCAGCACCACCTGAGATCACTAAGTCACCAGTAGTATTAGATGTAGATGCTGTGCCAGTTGTAAGTTTTAAGTTACCAGCGATGATCCCTGCATCTGTTCCAGAGAATACCTCTGAGGAATTTGTGGCATCGTAGAGGAATGAGAACGCTCCTGTATGCCCTCCAAGATCTGAGGCCGAATCGTCGTAACCAAAGAATCCAACTTTTGCCGAAGCGTCGTAATATCTGAATTCAACTCCTCTGTCCTTATTGTCATCTGACGCTGGAGCAGTATCACCACCAAGAGTGATAATAGGATCATCCAGAGTAGTGACTGATGAATTAATTGTTGTAGTCGTTCCATCTACCTGTAAGTCCCCCATTATTTGAACTTTACCACTTACTGCTCTATCATCACCAGGATCCAAGATCATGGTAGCAGCAGAGGAAGCAATATAGTCTCCTTGGAAATATGTGTCTTCTACTTGTACTTTACCTGCAGCATCTGATGCAGTGATTGTAACTGTATTTTCTGCAGTTACTACAACACCACTATTACCAGCACCAGCATTAGTTGCTAAAATACTTAATGTTCTAGCAGAAGATGAATTCTGTGTAGTCTGGAATGTTAAATTACCATCTCCAGTCTTATCTAAAGTTTGTGCAGCCCCTCCGTCGAGGGTAATGTCTGGATCACTAAAATAGGATCTGACGTTGACATCAATCTCTCCAGCACCACCATCACCCGTATTATTTGCGCCAAAGAGTAGATTACCACTTGTATCATTAATCTTGACATAGTTGAGCTTATTGAATCCACGATATCCTGTAGTAGCAGTTAATTCTTGATCTAAATCGAAATGCTCTACAGCATTTCCATCAGCAAAGGATACTCTACTATTTTGAAGTTGAGCATTGTCAATACCAGCAAGAGACATAGTAACATGACCTGCTGCAGATACATCAAAGTCTTCCTGATCAAAGGAAGCAAGACCTTTCTGAGGTGTCGCACTTGCACCAAGATGTCTCCACGATCCTGCATCGCTAGTATCAGAATGAGTAGGTGCACCTGCTCCTGCACTAATACCTGCAATGGCTTCATAAAGTTTTGATGCATTGGTGATCTTATCACCTCTGCTATAGGTTGTCCCTGCATTGTACGCTGCTGCTAATGTTCCTTGTGTAGCAGTAGCAATAGGTAACGCTGCTGCAGCAGTTAGTCTACCATAAGTATCAACTGTAAAGTTCGTTGCGTTAACAGTTTCTGATCCTGCAGTAGATGTTAATGATGCTGCGTTATATTCAGCAGCAGTAACAGCAGTTGTAATAAGATTAATTGTTGGATCACCAGCAGCACCAGTACCATTATTAATAGAAATAGTACCTGTAGTACCAGTAATAGTTCTGGTTGCCATTGTATCGGCAGCAGTTCTAGCGATCATACCAACAGAGGTAAGACCAGCAAGAGCAACTAGATCATTATCATAAGGTTGAGCAGATGTTCCTTCATTAGTACCATCTAATCCATATGCTTCAAGTGTTCCATTATTACTTGCTGTATAATCAATAGCATTACTGATTCTACCTTTAGCATCTACAGTAACTTTATTGTATGTTGCAGTTGGAGTTGCTGTACCATCATAATGAGGTAATGTACTAACTAAGGAAAGCGATGTTGTTAAATTTAAATTAGCAGAACCATCAAAAGTACCAGAAGCAGTTACATCAGAAGATAATTGGATTTGACGAGTTGTCGAAAGTCTTGCAGCAGTTGAAGCATTACCAACAATAGTAGCAGTGATAGTACCTGCAGCAAAATTACCATCTGCATCTCGTTGTACTAGTGTATTAGCAGTATTAGATGTAGACTCAACAGGACGTTCGTATCTAAGAGTGTTCCAAGAGGTAACACCATCACCTATTTTAAATCTACCAGTATCTAATTCTATTCCTAATTCACCCTGTGCCAGTGTAGGATTCGAGTTTGCCCATTCCTGAGCACCACCTCGTCTTAATTGAATTCTATTTGCCATTTTATTAGGACAACTCTATGAGAACATGCTTCCAAGTTATTTATGCCATTAAAAAGGGGGAACTTGTGTTCCCCCTTATTTTTTATTCAGTTGCTAATTCAGGAGACCCATCTGTGACATCATCAGCAGGAATGTCTGGGGCAGTTTCCGTTACTGGAGGGACTGCATCTGGATTATAATATTGAAGGGTTTCTATAGCACCTTGCAATTTTAATGCAACTTGCTCATTCTCCCTGACCTTAGTGATCAATTGATTATTTTCATCTTGTAATGCTTTAAGACGTTCATTAAACTGCTTAAGCATATCTGTTTGACTGACCTTTTCTACAGGTGCTGATACATCATCTGTCATTTTTTGTCTTGAACCAACGTTAGTAAAAGTGCTTTGATATCACTCATCTCTGATTTTAACTCAGAAACATCATTTTGTAAAGCTATTTGTTTTCTTTTCTCTTCCTGTTCAGCATTGTGTGCACGCATATACTTTGCATATGCAGTGTTATCAACACATTCCACGGATTGTGCGTCTTCATCAATGAGCCACTGATCGTGACCCTCAACTTTCAATTTAGCCATATTATACTGCGAGTGCGATTGCTCTAAGATCTTTAATTACAGGTGAATAAGATTGATTTGGGGAAGTAAATACAACCTTAATTTGATATTGAGTGAAGCTCAAACCAGAAACCTCGTACTCATAATCACTATACTCTTCAACATCAGTAGTAGTTGGTATAGTAGCACCTGTTGTTGAGAACTCTGTATAACCAAATGAATCAATTGCTTCAGTTGCTCCTACAGGAAGTACTCTATATAGAACCTTGATATCAGTGTCAAGTGGTCGGTATCCCGTAAAATATAACTTGATAGCACCAGCTGGATTTGTCAACGTTGCAATCTTTGTTATATAGACAGCATCATGAGAATCACCAAGAGATAATTTAGAACTATCTGCATCAGAAGGTTGGTTAATTCTGTTTCCAGTAGTTATCATAGAGAATCTATCTGTATCAATAATTGGAGATAAATTATCAACCTGTGTTGACATTGTTAAATCAAGTCTAAATGACTTAGCACCACCTAGTTCATTCTGTTCATTAACATCAGAACATATTAACTGAGGAGCAGTGAAATAATTATCCTCATTTAAATCAACATCACTAAATGTACCATCATTAACAAATGAATTTTGTGTCATTGCTGATCCATCATTAATAGATGTACCAGAAATCGTATTCACCCTTCCTGTAATCTTAGTCTTAGGTAAGAGCATAGTTTGTATAGAAGGTGCAAATATATCATATTGTATATTTTGAGTAGCCTCAATCTCCTCTCCACCACCTAGAATACCTTTAGAACCAACAGAACTTGTAGTTAATTCATAAGTATCCAATGTAGGAGAACCTACTGCAGTATGAGTTTTATTAATTTCTGTTAAAGGAATACCATCAAGGTTGTAACATTCTACTATAGCATCAGAAGTATGTGCTTCTGCAGTAGTACCACCTTGTGCTCTTGCTGTAGCAGTAATAGTTTTATTATCACCACTAATTGCCTGATAAGATATAATCTCATCATCAATCTTAATGAATCCAGTATTAGAAGCACCAATATTTAAATTATTAATGATCTTATGGAAAGCACTGGCATCTGCAACTGTAATACTAGTATCAGTTGTTGATATAGATGCTGTTAATGTAGTACTTGATATTTCTGATATTGCGCCAGAAATTGTAACATTATTATCTGGATCATGCATACCATGATTATCATGATAAACTCTGACCTTCTTCTGACCAGTTGCAAATGTAGGAGTAACTGTTACATAAGAATTAGAAACAACTGAACTCTCTACAGCATCACCAGTATATGTACTACCACTAGTAGCATATGTAGCAGTGACACCAGATGTACCTGTTAATGTTTCAGTATTAGTAAAGTCATTTGAAACATATTTAAATTTAACTGATGTTGCACTAACAACTTCTACAACTTCTGCTGTAGATCCAGATGTTCCACCAGTAACTACTTCACCAACAGCCCAAGTTCCTGACGCAGAACTAACTGCTGCTGTTAAGAGTGTCTTGGAAGATACCACTCTATTAACAATAGTTCCTGAATTGTCTTGACCAACTGCCCAACTACCACTAATATCTTTAATGGTTAATTTAACATTACCACCAGTTGTAACTTTAGATATAGTACCTTCAGCAAGTGTCGTCTTCTGATAAAGTCGAGCACCAACTGTATATGGTAAAGTAGTAGAATTTAATGTTAATTCTAATTCTGGTGTGAATGTCTCAATAGCATCAGCATCTAAAGTAATAACACCATCATTACCCAACTCCATATTTGAGTTATTGAGAACTAACTTACCATCAGTAACTGTATCAAACTTAGCTCTATAGAGATTAAATTTCAAATCCTCATACTGATCTGCAGTCCACGTAGATGCGTTCTGTGATTTAAACAGGACACCAGCATACGGCTGTTCTGATATAGTTCGATCTCCACTAATTTCTTGTTCACCCATTCTAGATATCCATACCTGATATTCATTGGAATCCGAGAACAATGCAAAACAATGCTCGATAGATTGTGGAATATAAACAGGAGCGTGGAATGTAAACCTAGTTGGAACTGAACCAGTTTCTGATGTTTGTATATCATCAGGTTCAATTGTAACATCAGAGAAAGGAAGAATAGATGTAGTTGGATATCCATTCTCCATAGTTCTTACCTGTATATTGATAGGAACTGCATTATCTTTCTTAAAGAAGTATACTTCAACACTGGTTATAAACATACCACCTTGTGCATCAATCAAGAATGATTGTGCAAGTGGATCCCACCAACCAACCTGTCTTCTTTCAGTTCTGGTTGATCTAACAGTTCTTCTTTGTGTTCTTGTATCTCTTACTATTCTTGCATTTCTAACTGCAATAACGTTTCTACGAATCCTTCTTAATGTACCTGTTGAGGTGAATTCTACTTCACCAGCAGATGCCACTGCTCCTGGTACTCTTGTATCAGTAGATTCTGATGACATACGTAGAGTTCTTGTTCCTGTTCTCCAACGAGGATTGGTATTTCTAATTGGAGGTGGAATAAAGAAGTTTCCTCTATACTTACCATACCTATCAGTAACATGTCTACGTCTTTGTACAACAGCACGTGCACCAGAAGTCAAACCACGTAAAACTTCTCCTACTTGCATATTACCACGATATCTACCATTACGACCATTTCTACCTGCTAGTGCTGCAACGTTATGATTAATAACATTAGTATTAGCAGAATATGAACTAGGTAATACAGTATCATCATATGGGTTATATGCAGTACCACTAGTACCTCTATACCAGTTATCAGGTCTCAAACATTGGAACCTACAATTACTACTTAAACCTCTAATAGTCTCTCCTGGTTGGAAAGGAGTTGAGTTCGTTCTAGAGTCTGTGCTAGGATTCTTAATAACCTCAATAATTTTAGGTGTAATAAGATTAGTAATTTTTTTCTTAGCAAAGAAACCCCAGAACCTTGTATTAGGTTTCAACCTAGTACCAGTAATTCTAATATTTCTAGATCTCATCCAGTTAATAGAAGTCTGTGCTATAAGGCTATCACCTAAATTACGACGATCAATCCTTGGAACAACTCTTGTTCTAACACCTCTTCTTATCTGACGACGTGTCGTTGTTGTGCGTCTTTCAGCAACAACAGCAAGTCCTCTACCCCACCTACTTCTTTGACGAGTTCTTCTTCTTCCTCTATCAGTAGTTCTTGTACCTGTCCAGTTAGTTCTCCATGCTCTCCATTGTATAGGAGCAAATCCTCTTCTGTTAGCACCTAACCTTCTACGTGTAGCTTGGAAGTTTCCTTCAATTCTTGTTACTCTAGTTGGTAATCTTCTTATATCTACCCAATCATCAGATTCAGGGAAAAGAACAAGGTTACCAATAAATGCAAAGACGTTAAATGGGTTTACATTCTCTACTCTAGAAGCATATGGTTGTTGTATATAAAGATCTTCAGTATATGGAAGAGTTACTAATGGTTTTGTTTCAGCATCAGCATCACCATCTGCTGCAGTCATATAAGTTACACCTGTTGAAAGTGTTTCATTAATTTCAAGAGGTACGTTAGTTGTAAAGTGAGAGGCACGGCAAATACCATCTTCAAAGTCTAATGCTGCATTAAAGTCTTGATTCTCTGTATCAGATTTACCATGATCTGTAAAGTCATCAACAATAAATCCATTCTTTAAACGATTCTTACCAGAGGAATCTAAAACCTCTGTATTCATTGTATCAGATTCTAATAAGTTTAAAGAAGTATAATACTCAACATTATCAATACGAGTTTCAAGTTTACCGATATCACGCATTGTATAACGCTTATTCTCGGATCTTTGAATTTCTATATCTTCATCAGCATCAAAACCATATGGTGCATATGTTAGCGTTGCTAAATGCATACCAGTCTCAAGATCATCTGGTTCTTCTGGTTCTTCTGCAGATTTACCTGTAATAATCTCAAAGTCTCCATCTTGATCAAGATAGATCTTATCTATTCTACCAATATACCAAGTGAAGTCACACCTAAAGTTAGAATTAACTTTTGGTATGTCAAATAAAGTAGCAGCAGGTGTTCCTGATGTTGGGAACACTCTTGATTTAAAGTCTAATGTAGAACAATTAACATACGCTGGTGCAGTAACAGTTCCACTTCCACTATAAAGATTCTTAACACCTGGACGGAAATCTAAGAAATCAGGTAGGAATCTACCATTATGAATTTGAATATCTTTATAAGCAACACCAGTATAAGATCCTCCTGCAAAATAGTCACCAGTTGAAGAATGAGTAAAGTAATCAAATACAACTAATAACTTACGAATAGGAGTTGCTGTACCTTTTGCTTTAGTAATCCTAGATGTACCATACAGATAATCTGTCTGACCTGTAACTAAATCATACCTATCTGTTATAACTCTAGATCCTAAAACAACAGATCCTACAGCATCATTAATGATTCCAGTAATTGCTACTCCACTACTATTAAATCCAGTAACAGACTCACCAGATTGGAAAGTACCATCAGACATAACAAGACTTAACTTAAGGGTACTTGAATTAAAGTCAACTACCTTTCCTTTAGCACCTGAAGTTACACCAGTAACTGTTGTACCAGTATCAAAGAAAGTAGGTTCAACTAAAGTAATAGAAGGTATTACAGGATCATCATCATTATCTGATTCATAAATGGCATGAACCTTATATGCATCTGCTAATCCTAAAGAAATGTCAGTATCTTGAATCCTAGTTCCATAAAGATTAGAATTAGTTAAATTATAAAGTTGCTTATCTAAATCCTCAGTAGTTTTAATTACCTTAAGAACAAACATCTTACTGAGTGTCTTAGTTTTCTTAAGAGTAACGTTTTTAGAAATTGTTGCTGTAACCTTAACTGATGTAATATTTGTTAAGTTAGCAAATGAAAGTGTAGCCTGATCTCCAGAAAGTGTTGTGTATCCAAGATTTCCTGAATCACTTGCAGCAGTTAAAAGAGGAACCTGATCACCTACAGGATGAGGAGTAGAAGTACCTGCTAATACAGTTACAGTAATATTCTCATTACTAATAGCTTGGAACTGCTCATTCTCAGGTAGAGTAATTGATAGTGCTCCAGTAGATACTGCTTGAGCATCAAAAGTTCTTCTTACAATACATGACTCGTCAGAAATACTAGCAATGTATGGCTTAGGCATTGGGCTGAATAAATCAGCATCTTCAAGTCCTTCTATTCTTGCTCTATGCCGAACAAGACTTGTGTATACACCAGCAGAAGGAGCAGCACCACCTGCACCAGGTGTTACCTTAACATTCTGAGTACCATAAGTGAAAATATTACCTACGTTTGCAGTTGCAAGGTTAGAAGGTGTTACTAAATCTACATCAGCATATTTTGTATCAGAGAAGTAAATTCTATCACCAGGTCTTAGATCAGCAGCAATATTAGATTGTGTACCAGTAATATTTTCAGAACCACCAGTAGCATCATAAGTGAATGTAGCACCTTCTAATTCTTTTAAATCTAAAAGTGTAAGATCTGCTGTTAATTCATATGCATTAGTACCTTCATCTTTAGCAGCAACTTGTCTTACATCTGAATATTGATATACATGAACGTGAGAAATAGTATCTTTATCTAATCCATCAACTGTGATCATTTCAGTAGCTAAGAATTGACCATCTACTTGATAAACATCAAAACTATCTGCAGAAGTAATAGCATCTACAATATATCCTCTAGCACCACTAGTACCACCAATAACTAATGATCCATCAGAAATTGATTGTGCAGAAGACATTTTAATTCTAGTAAACATCTGCGTATCAAAGATATGCAAACGATACTTATCATCAGCATTACCAAATGTAGCATCTGGATCTTCTACATGTTCTATAGAAGCAACACGTGCCAATCCAATCTTAGCTCCATTAACAGATCCAGGAGTTGCATTAAATGTATCATATAATTCTAATGTTTGATATGCATTAGTAATAGAATCACCAGTAGCATTTAAGAATCCAAATACATTTTTAATATCTGTATAATTTCCTAACTTAAATGAAACAACTGAGTTATCTCTTTTTAAAGTTTCTCTAGGTTTTAGTGCATCAACATATGTTGGAGAAAGAGTAGAAACTCTATATCCTTTTACATATGCAGTACCTGGTCCAAATTCAAATGTATAATAGTTTTCTGCAGCAGCATTTCCACTATCAGTAACTTCTCCAGCATCATATACACCATCGTTTTCACCATCATTAAGACATTCTCTAGCAGTTATGTCAAAATCTTGTACAACATAATCACCAGACTCTTCATAAGTTCTGACAGCAAATGTTCTTTCTAATTCATCATAAGCACTACGATCAACTAATTGTTCAATTTTATCTTTATTGATACGTAGTAATTCTATGAAATCTTTATCAGCATCATCTGTAAGTAATTTCTTAATTAGGTTAGTAGTTATTCTGAACCTGTGAGAACCAGGAGCAGCATAATTAGATGTTCCTGCAGCGTTATCATTGAGTGATAAGTCATCTTCTGGGGTGACGATGCTTTCAAGTATTTCGAGTCCAACTCGGTATGTCGGTTCGGTTCCATATTGATCAAGAAGAATATATTGGTAAGGTACATCTACAAAGAATCCTCTAATGTAGTATACACCAGATTGTACATAAGCAACAGAACCCTGTTCTAATGCTCCTGTAGGAAGCAATTGTGCAAATGGTGATCCAACTTCAATTAGAGTAGTACCAAAAGTAATTGCAGTATCAGTAATTAACTGCTCATTGTTATCAAAAGTTTTTGTAGTTTCCTCTGTTGTTGTATCTGATCCAGATGTAATATACTTAATATAGAGAGTAATATAACCTTTAGTAGAAGTAGTAGCGTTAATACTATAAAGAACTTTTGCCTTTACACCAGTAGTAAGACCTTGAATAATTTTACCATCAAGTTGCGAACGATAATCCTCAACGTTAGCACCTAAGAATGATTCTTGAAGTAATATACAATCAACATTTGTGTCATAACCTACTTGACCAGGTATGACCATTGCACCATCTTTAAAAAGGTGTGATCCAACACTTTCAATCTGATTTTGCAGAATGGATTGTGTTGTTGTAAGTTCCCTTGCCTGTATCGGATAGCCAGGTCGGAACAGCACTCGATAAAAGTTTTTCGTTTTATCAAAGTCGTCGTAATATGGGGTGACGTTTAAGTTAGTATTTTGTGCCATTCTTTTAGAACTCTATTACGATTTTAATGTCTTCTACTTGGTCGTTTGCACGACTAATTGCTCTCCTATTATCTATGTAAACAACGTCACCGCTATTTGATTTAATCTCTGGTTTCGCATATCCAGTATTAAATTTCATACCCAAATCATATTCAGTTCCATTAATTGTTCTGGAAGAAGAATTAGGAACGGTTGGGAATGCAACGTCGGGAGCACCAGCAGCACCTGAAGTAGCACCACTTATAACGTTTGATCCATCAAATTCATTTTGTGTACCAGTAACTTCAGGGAAGATACCATCTACAGCATTTTGATAATACTTTAAGACTTTCGTTGTAGCGTTCCAGGATACAACTCTTCCACGAGCAGTAACGTTTGTGCCACCAACAGTTCTAGTTTGAGTGATAATTTCATCAGGAACGTAGTTACCTTGGAATGTAGGGTTAAATATAACTGCTTTACAAGCAGAAACTGTCAAATCAGATATAAGTTCTTCAGTACCAAATTTGAGTGGATTTGTAATTACACCAATACGACGATAATCGTTATCAACTGGGAAGTCTCCTGCACCCTCATTGTATGAGAGTTTAGCGTTGATCATAACTCGGAAAGCACCAAGTTCAACAACAGAGTCACTTCCATGACCACCTGGAGGAGGAATGATTACATCAACCTGACCACCAGTACCAGTACCAATACCAGTTATACTACCAACGGAAATTTTACCGAAGGTATATCCAGTACCACCAGATGTAACAGTTGCAGATAGTATTTTACCACCATCAACAACAATAGAAACACGACCACCAGTACCATCACCATTAATAGCAACGTTATCATAAGTTCCGTTGTTATATCCAGATCCAGCAGCATTAATAACTACTGTATCAATCTCACCAGAAACAGCATTAGTCTTTACCGCATCATTGGTAAAGACAGGCATATATTCATTTGAGAAGAATTTAAGGACAGAAGCAACAGGAATCGTGTACATGTACTTCCAACGATAGGAATCACCTGTTGTAATGATAGAAGTAGATGTACCTGTTGGTTCAACTGTTGAAGGTTTTCCGTTAGGATCAGAAGGTGAGGTTCCGTTATAGATGCATTTGTATACTTGATACTGAGAGTTTACAACGTAAAAATCAGAATCGTATAATTTAGTAGCACCAGAAGCAGCAGTCTTACTTGGAGAATAATCATGACGATACATGTCATAAGTGAAACCCAGTCCACCAGTAGTTTGTTCTGGTGAAACCCAGTCAATCCTACGAACGACTTGAACTGTATCCGAAGCAAGGACTCTCTTCAGAGAAATCATGTCATCGTAAGAATCAGCAAATTCATTAAATGAATCTACTGCTTGGGGTGGGGAATTTTCGTTATCCCATGCTTGTGGTCTACCAATGAAAAGGTACGCACGATCTCTCGTTGCACCAGCAACTGCATCACTTTGCGTCGCATCGGGACCTTCTAAAGCTTTAATGAATTTTTTCGCTGAAAAAATTCTAAATTGATCAGTTAATAGAGCTGCCATGTCCTAGTGACTATTGTCCTCCTGTTTATTTATGCCTATTTCGAGCGAGCAGTTGTTTGATACTCTATACTCTTAATTCTATACTTTGCACCTGCGGTTCCTTGAACCTCTTCTCCACCCATAATTACATATGCTACAGCACCAGATCCAGTGGTATCACCAGCTGCATTTGAGAATGTTACTATAGGATGTAGATTATAAGATGCATCAACAGATTGTTTAATACCATAACCACCATTGGTTATAGTAAGTGATGCAACTTGGTCACCTGCTGTTGTCATATTAACGGTTGCAGTTGCTTCAATATCTCCTATATTTTCAATCGCTACGTTCGGAGCAGCAGTATAGTTAGTACCAGAGCTCTGAACAAAGAAATCAACAACTGTTGAATCATAGGAGAATTCATATAGTAAACCACCAATACCAACGTTTACATTACCTGTATTATATGGTGTTATATCTTTAACAGTCAGAATAGAAGTATTAGCATCCCAAGAAACTACTGTTGCTTTCACACCAGAAATCTGTCCTGTGATGACTTCATTAACACCAAAGTTCTGTCCATTACCATCATTAGTATCCAATTGAATTTTCAATTGTGCTATATGCTCTACACCTTCACTTAATCCACCAGCAGTTAGAACTGTTGAATATTTAAATGGGATGCTTGCATCTTTAATATTGTCACCAACTGCAAATAATGTAGTATTAGTTCCACCCAATTCCTCTTCAATACCATATAGTGAATTGTAAATTCCACCATCTAGTTTGATTTGATTATCATATCCTGTACCAGTATTTACAAGATCAGGAATTCCATCTCCTGCTGCAGTTGGTAAAATATCTTGGAACTTACTATTAGCAAGAGTACTTAATGGATCTGTCAATAGTGGAATAGAATCACCAGCAGAAGTAAGAATTATATGTGGAAGTTGATTAGAATTAGTACTTTCGTATATACCAGCATCAAATTGAACAATAGCATCCTCAGTAGATGGTCTACCACCATCAATAAATGCTAACTCATCAACTTCAAATGTAACTAATAATTCTCTAGTATTTGGATTCCAATCATATACTTTTGCTATTTTATTGTTTTCGTTTTCTACTTTACGAATTACTCTATCACCTACATTAAATTTGTAAGTAGAAACTCCATCATTATCAATCTGTGAATCATCAAGGATAACTCTTTGGTCATAATTGAAATTAACTCCTCTTGTTAAACCAGAAAATTTACCTTCTACTTTAGAAGTATAAGCAATGGTTTCTGTATTTAAAATCAGAGATCCTGATCCTGGATAAGCATCAGTAGAATTTACAAATATATCTGTAGCACTAGCAGTAACATCAGCAACAAGACCTGTTAAGTATATAATATTTGAATTATTTGCCTGTCTTGCTCTAGTCTTACGTTTAAGATTAACAAGTTTAGTGAAGACAATTTTAGGAGGAGATGTATATCCTGTTCCTGGATCTGTAACTATAATACCAGAAATCTCACCTTGATTAATAGTTGCTATTGCTTTAGCACCAGAACCTCCACCACCAGTTATTAGAACAAATGGTGCTTCCTGATAAAACTCACCATTATCAACAATAGTAACACCAGTAACTCTTCCTAATGTATCAATTTCAGCAGCACCTTGAGCACCTTGTCCTCCTCCACCTTCAAAAAGAAGTGTTGGAGGTGTTAGATAATCTCTACCAGCATTGATCAATGAAAGACCTGTAACTGTTTGAACTGTAGGAGTTCCTACAGCACCAGATCCTTCTCCACCTAAAATATTTGCATTAGCAGCACCAAAATAATTATCACCTGTTTTTGTCATCTTAATATAAGAGACTGATCCATTATCTGCTAAAACAACATCACCAGTTGCTGTTGTTGGAAAATTAGAAACAGAAGCAGGTACATTATCACCTTCAAATAAAGGAGTGCTATAATAAGTAGGAGCAATAGCATAAGGATATGCAGGATTACCTGACCCATCCTCAGTCATATAATATGCATAAGTTCCATTTGGATACTCTGGAGTTGATGCAAATTTACCATTATGTACATCGAGAGTACGATTAGCAACTGCTGTATCCCAAATATAATCTTCAATTAAATCACCTAAAATATATCCTTCTTGTACAGTTCTAAATCCTTGAAGAGCAGTTGTATAACCAAACATATACAATGCAGCAGGAGAATCTACTGCTATTGTCCATCTCATTTCTCTTGTAGTTGCTAAATTAAAACCACTTAAGTATGCTGTATAAGTTACTTCTGATCCATCAATCCAATATGATATACCATTTCCTGTATAAAGTTTTGATGTATCTCCAATAGTAGGGGGTGCACCAACGTGCCAACCATCCTCTGTAGTAGATACAAACATATGTTCACTATCATTACTAGAATCATTCTGATTGAAAATATATGTTTTACCTCTCTTAAGAGTTAAAAATTGTGGAGCAGTACCATCAATTAAAAATTTACCATTAGCAATTGTTACAGCATAAGTAACAGTTGATGCAGTAACTATCTCAGGTCGATTACCTGCATGTTCTCCAGATGTTCTTAATCTAAATCCAGATACTTCTCTAGCAACTGTACCATCTGCTTTATATCCAAAAGGTCCGTATATTGGATATCCATCATAGGACATACCAACAATTTTAGAATGACCATCTACATGTCGAGAATAATCAATAGTAGCAGGATCATTAGCATCACTTTGATAATATTTCTCAACATAATAATTATTTGTTAATGCATCAGTATTATTAGGACTTCCATCAATAATCATATATCCTTCATCACCTGCATATCCAGACATATATCTGTGATTTGCACAATGATAATAAATCTTTGCTGTCTCATCACTATTCATTATGAATAGCGGTTGATATTGATTCTCGTAATCTGCAGAAGGTGCTGAACTTGCACCTGTACTATTATAATAAAGAGTTCCACTATTTAAAGTACCATCCGCAGTTGTACTGAATCTAATTGGATGATTATTATTAGTAGAATCACTCTGATTAAACTTAATTAGATAATTAGGTTCTACTTTAATATTTTCTGGTGCAAAATAATATGTTCCTGGTGAAAATGCACCAAAATCTGCTGCATTAGTTCCAAACTCAATATAGTAAACACCAGTTAATTCTGTTGGTACAGCAGCAATTTTAAAAGTAAATCCATTAGATCCTAAACAAGTATCTCCTGATGCAAATTCTTCATTATTATCGCCTCCAGCTAATTGTCTTAAATATATTCTGGTAACTACATTACTATTATTTCTTACAACTTTAGCAATTTCACCTCTAGCATTACCAGCAACTTCATCTACAATTCTACCAACTTCAATAGCACCAAGACTTTCATCAACAGTATTAACTTCTAACATTATGTTGTCAGTCTCTATCTTTGTAGTCCAAGTATATTGTTTAAATTTACCCCACTGAAAAACACCATTAGCTAATGCAAATTGATCAATAGATTTACTAGATTGATAATATTGAACATTACCTTCTACAACAGTATCATGAATATTATTACTCTTTACATAGTTATACTTAACTGCATCAATTTCAAATCCTGGAAATACATTACCATCAGTACCCCATCCAGGAGTATGAAGTAATCCACCATTTGCTAAAATACCTGTTACTTTATCAGTATTGAGGATTCTTGTTCCTGGTTCAGGAACATCTTTACCACCTCTAAAAATAAAAGTTTGATTGAATGTTCTATCAGTTAATGGACCACCTCCTGGAACTAATTCTGTTGAAATTGGCGTTGGTTTAGGATCATTATCAGAAACAATTGTTAATCTATCTGTTACCTCATTACTTACTACAGCGAATGATCCTGACGTTGGAGAATTGGGATGTGTTTGCCAAATTCGATTAAAGTCAAATGAATTAATAACATTAGGTGTTTCTTGTTGAGGAACAATTTGTAACCTCAAAGGATCATATCCACTACCTCTAGTTAAGACACGAACATGTACGATCTTTCCTGAATCCGTATCTATAATTGGATATAATAATGCTTCTTCATCTGGGGTTCCACAACCAGTCACAGTTAAACGAGGGGGATCTGATTGTGAATAACCAGTGCCTCCCTCAACTACTTTTACTGCACGAACTCCAAATATTTCATCGAAAATAGGTTCTATTACAGCACCAGATCCAGGAACAGTTCTTGCCATTTAATTATGTTACTACGTTAATTGTGCCGTTCATCGCAGCGTGTATTGTACATTGATAATAAAGTGTATTAGGAGCATCCATAGGAACTGTCCAATACAAAACATTAGTACCACTACCTGCTTGACCAGCAGTGTAGGGATTACCAGCTAATCCTTGCGTACTTTGAATTCTGAAAGGATGAGCACCACCCTGAACTGAATTATCAAATGCGTAAGTAAACCCTCTATGTACGTAGATGGTTGGATCGTTTGCTGTAGATGGAAAACCTGGTCCTTGGAAAGTAAAGTCTGATGATCCATTAGCATTAATTTCCCACCAAGTAATAGGACTGCGTGTTACAACCCAGTCAGTACCATTCCAGAATAATGAATCTCCTTGAACAGGAGTTGTAAACTGACCAGTTGCCATATCTGTGTCAGTTAATGCTGCAAAAGTAGTAGGAATTGTACCAGAGAAATTAACAGTTAATGTATCTCCAGAAACTGCAGTAGTAATATCCGTACCACCAGCAATGGTTAATGTATCTGTCTGACTATTTGCAGTAGTAGTACCCGAATCACCAGTTACTGTAGCAAATATATTCACACTAGAAATACCAGCATCATCATCTGCAGGAACCCACTTACTTGTTCCAGTATTCCATTTCAAAACTTGGTTTGCTGTAGGTGCAGCAGTTGTTGTATCAACATCTCCTAAAATATCAATACTAGAATACTCAGTCGCAACTTTTGCTCTTACATTACCAGCACCACCAGCAGTAATATTGATATTCACATAAGGATTATCATCACCATTAACAGTGAAAAAATAACCAGGATATGATGCTGCAGTAGGAGCATCACCAATTAATGTATATTGATTCTTATATTTTACTTTAGCTGGAAGATCTATAAAACTCCCACCACTATCAAAAGTACTCGTAACAGTACCAACAGTGAAAATAAGATCACCAGTTCCATTAGGAGCAATGGTAATATTACCATTACCAGATGATATAATACTATTATTATTAACATCTAATGCTGATGTTAACGTATTATAATCAGCAGGTTCAAACCTGTTATTGGAGGTGTACTTTAAAACTTGATTTAACGCAGGGTTTGCAACCGCTACGTTTAAATCAGTTCCATTACCAATAGCACTATAGATCTCATTAAAATTATCATTAATCTTATCTCCACCATCACGTAGAGTGTCTCCAGTGTTATCGTTGGCAGCTGCGCCTATGCCGAGTGCTTGTTTAGCCATTACTTGCAGAGATTTTTAGTTATTTATCAGAGTATTTCAGGATCTATTACTTCTTCGCCATACTGACTCAAGTCAGGAGCTGTCCAATTGTCTGGAACCGAAGTTTCAACAGCAACGGATGGGTCTTGATATCCAGTACCAGTTGCACTGAGTTCAACACCAGCAACACCAACCAAAGCACGAATCTGTCCATCAAAACCTGAGATAGAATCAACTCTAACTGTAGGTCTAGAAGTATATCCAGATCCACCACCAGTAATTTGAACATTCTTAAGAAGTCCTGATGTTAGATTTGCAGTTGCCTGTCCATCACGTCCAAATACAGATCCAAGGTAATCGAAAGTGATTAGAGAGTTAGAAGATTCAATAACAGCAACTTCTCTATCGGAAACCTCTCCTTGGATATCCAAGAAGTCACCAGCTTCAATAGGTGGTACAACTTCAGCAGCATCAACGTCTGCCTCAGAACCAACGTAAGAGAATGCAACAAATGTTGAACCTACACGAGGAATTTCAGTAAAGATGATTCTAGAACCAACAATTTCAAAACCAATACCCGCTTCTTGTACAACACCATTGAGCGAAACGATGATGTTATTTTCTGGTCTAACAGTCGTGGATTGTACACCATCAGTTAGAGTTAGTGAGTAGAATACATCATTACGCTTGAGGTTGAATGACTGACGTAAGGAATCAAACTCGAATGAAATATCATCCAATTGTCTCAACTTACCTACGTAGAATCCTGTGAATGATGCTCCCACATCAGGTGCTTCAGTAAACTGAATCTGATCAGAGAACGCTGTATATGCGTTAGAAGCACCTGGAGGTTGCAGAATACCATTAATGAATATCAAGAGGTGTCCAGCAGGATCTGGGAAGTACTGAGTACCATTATTTGTTGTGAGTTTAAATGTAGTTGTAGTTCCATCAAATCCTTTGAATGCTCTCTTAACACGTCCCTTGAGAGTGACGAGATCAATAACAGCAGCCTTATAATCATTAGGTCCAATAATAGTATCCCTTTCATCAAAGGTTCCTACAATATCACTTAAGTAAAGTCTCTTCGTAGTTGTACCTTCTTCGATATCTTGTATCAATGCAGATGCTTTACCTGTAACTTCAAGTTTTGTAGTTACGGTTGCGTAACCAACAGGGAAGTTAAGATTACCACCAGGACCATAATCACCAACATAATCAGTTGAAGCAATGCTTCCTTGAATCATCTTAATATAGATGAAGTTATTATCAAGATCAACTCCAGTAATAACACCATACGTATTAGTATCTTGACCACCTGCGACTACCTTATAAACTCTATGACCTTCAGTCCAGTTGTTATATGTAATGCCATTAAGTGTTATAATACTAACTCCAATCTTAGTATGTCCAGAAGAAGCAATTCTTTGACCAACTTGTACATCTAATCCGTTATATCTTGCAGCATCAATATACTGCTTAGAAGTCTTAGGATAAACAACAGATGTTGTTTCAAAATCACCAAGTAGACTATCAGTATCAATTGTCAATGTACCACCAGTATTATCTGTGACTGCTGCTTCATTCTTATAGAATGCAATAGGTTGTGCAGTTTGCTTACTATTATATCCCTTGAATGGAATGTCTTCAGTGAATGTACCTGTAAGAGTTGAAATCTGAATACGATCTTCAATTGCACTAATTTGAGCAGTAGTAGTATTTGCTGAACCTACGATATTATCAGTAATTGCCCAAGTTCCACCAGTTACTTCAACATCAAGATACTTGTAGTTAGAATCTTCATGGAATCCATAAACTACACCTGTAACTGTTGCATCACCACTCTTAGCAATGGTTTCATTCATAGTGAATGGACCATCAGTAATATCACCATCAAATCTAAATCTCTTATAGACCTTAGCAACTCTACCTTCGTTGAGAAGTACTGACTTAACTTCAGCAGAAACACCACTTTGTGTACCATAAGTAAATTCTGAGAAATCAATTCCACCACCAACACCATTAGGAATTACTCTTGTTCCAAAATTATATGTTGGGATTGTTATACCATTATTCTTAAGAATTGTATTATTAAAGGCAGTATTACCAAGTTGTGACTTAATAATTCCATGAAGATATCTTATGCATCTAGTAATAGATAACTTATCATAATCTGTACCCTTAGTACTATCATAATACTTGTAGAATGAAGAATTTGGAGAAGGACTTGTAAGACCATTATCAAGAGTATCACCCATATATTGAATGAGTTTATTCATAATCAATGTCTTAACATTATACTCAGTGCTAGTATAGAAAATATCATTGTCTACTGATGTATAAGGATCTAGAGCACCCTTAGCAAGTTTTGCACCCCAGAGATAAATTCCACTAGCACCATCACCAGTATAAACTAATGATTGTGGTACGTTCTTAACGTAAATGATTTGACGTAAAGTACTAAATCCAAATGCGAATGTTGCAGTTGCATAAACTCTAAACCATCCATTACCATGAGGTACAACACCTGTAGAAACACTTGTCATATCACCCAGGTTACCCTGTCCGTCTATCTGGAAAGTAGTTCCAACTACACCAGTATCAAGAGCAATATCAAAAAGTAATCTCTGTGTAGATACGCTTGTAGCAGGGTCAAGCTGCATCTCCATTCTCATATGATTATACTCAGCAGACTTAGCAAAGAATGAGACTGTAAATGTCTGAGTTTGTGCAGCAGAACCTGTATCCCATGTTTCATTTCCACTATCATACTTGACTGTTCCAGA
>VTLG01004108.1_pt1 | contig 37489 bp, 60 predicted proteins | sample 4694571 | NCBI WGS metagenome assembly VTLG01 (sample SAMN12604809, study PRJNA352737) | marine metagenome | biome: ENVO:00000447; feature: ENVO:00000209|ENVO:00000569|ENVO:01000036; material: ENVO:00002151; isolation source: viral sequences binned using virsorter ...
TTATTACATTTCCTGTTTCTGCTGGTAACGAAAGTGTATTTGTTCCAGCAGCAGCTGGTACATCTACTGTCACCTGTCCTGAGCTACTTCCTTTAATTACTAAAGCCATTAATCTGCCTCCGCTATTGTGTTACCTGCTTTTACCCATTCTTGTATAGCTTGGTAATGTGTGTTGTCTGTGTCTAATGGAACAAGATATGTTTTTCCATTTATGACTGCTGTAATACAAACATTCTCTCCATCAAATGATTGATATTTTGCTGATGTAACTTCCATTATAGCTCCGATTCAAATGCTATTTTAGCACCTGAATTATATGTATATACCGAGCCACCATCTCCTTGTGTTCCTGATATTTGTGAATTGTTATCTAATTGTACTCCATTAACACTTGGTCTTTGTAATTGTGTGAATGAATCGAACAAATCGTGATTATTACTACGACTAAATCTAAAATAATCTGTTCCTGTATCTTGGTCTAAGCTCGGAGCTGACCTCATTGTAGTTGGAAAATGAACAGAGCAAGTTAATAAACTAGAACTGAAGTTTGCACCTGCACCTATAGTTTTATTCAACCCTTCTGCATGGACATAATAATACCTCTGACATCTAGCTAGACTTGTACATGTATCTTCAAATTGAAATGGACTGATGCTGTTACTATCGAAACTTCCCACCTCTGCCTGAAAACCTGTAATAAAAAATTCATTTGATGTGCTTGTTGTAATGTCTAAAACTTGACCAGCATATTGGTCTGCTGTTGTACTGCTTGATTGCCATGTCGTTGGTTGGCTACCTGACTTTATATCTGCACCTGCACCTAATCCTATTTCAAGTCTTAACCCCTCAGCATTCGTGTTTGGAATAGAACCTGCTGTATCACCTGCTAAAGTAAAGACTTTCTTTTCCCATGTATTGGCTAAATTGATTGTAAACACTTTTGAAATATGTCTACTAGCTGATGGATTGTTAATTCTAAACACACAATTACCTGTTAGGTTTGATTTTACCCAAAAAGCTATAGTTATTGTTTCAGCACTTGATGTATTGTATTTTAAAACATTTAAATTTTGACCTTCAATTATTTGTCTAAATCTTATTGTTTCTGTTCCTGATAATGTGTCTGCTGTGGTTACATCTATTTTATAACTTTTGTAAAAACCATATCCTGTAGGAACATCTGTGTCTTGTGAAATCGTATATGCAGAAGAACCTGCCATAAAAAACTCATACCTATCTACTGAATAAAAACCACTAGCACTAACACTCGATGTACTTGTACCTCTTTGTGCAATCTGCATATCCCCATTAATAATTATTGGAGTAGCAGTCTTTCTATCTAAAGCTATTGTGTTATCTGATACTGTTCCATGTAAAGTTATTGCCATTATTCTAACTCCTCATCTGTTGGCTGTGTTTCAGTTGGGTGATTCCATGATGCTATGAAGTCTCCTTTACCATCTGAATTATTTTGCACAATGATATAATCTATGAAGTCTGAATCGACAACTTTTGGTCTTGCTGATTTAATTTTTTCTACTAAAGTTGCCATCATATTTTCCTAACAAAAAACGCTTGAAACCATTGTTGAAATTGCTCTGCCCTGAAAGATGTGCCTGTTGTATATCCAAATGCTTCAAAATAATCATCTGTATCTGCTTCAGCTAATGTAGAAAGTTTAACATATACAAAATTATCAACAAAAGACCTTCGATACAAAGAGCCATTTTTGTATAAAGTAATCCCATTTGTACTTGTTGAGTTTGTTCTGATTCCAATATTAAATTGATAAATCCCTGCGACAGTAGGTGTGAATCTATAATTAGTATCTTTGTCATATTTTGAATCTGTATCCCATTCCTCAACATTAAAAGCAACTTTTGTAAATGTTTGAGCTGATACTGTTTGATGTGATGTATTGGTCATTACTGCACTAAAGCTTGGTTGCACTGATGCAATATTAGTTGCGTTTACATTACCACTAGAATCCATTGATACTTTAGTTACGCCATTAGACTGCAAGTCTATAGCACCACTTGTATCTGATACTATTTTTAATCCGTCTGATGTATCTGCATTAATCTTAACCGTCATAATATTACTAGCCTCTCCCCCGAAGGTATCGTCACCGTGACGCCAGAGTTGATAGTGAGCGGGCCAACACACATAGCTGACTTGTTAGTAGATAAAGTGTAGCTTGTTGTAACCACTCTTTCGTTCTCTTGGAACACCTCATCTCCACCAGCTCCTGTGGCGCCTCCTCCTGCTCCACCGATAGCGCCCCACGCGCTACCGTTGTAACCCTCGAATCCTGTTGTTGTTGTGTTGAATCTAAACATACCGGTAGCTGGACTACCGTCTCTCTGAGCTGTCGTACCGACTGCAACCTGTGAACTGCCTGTTGCTGAAGTTTTTAAAGTTACACCAGTGAGTGAACTACCTGACCCTGAAAATGTTGTTGCACCTAAAACACCGGTATCTGAGTTAAATGTAAGATTGCTACCTGATTTTGCACCCAAGTCACCAGTAGCAGCTGTAACGAATAATGGGAAACAGGTAGTATCACTACTTTCATCTGCAACAGTCACAGTCGTTGCAACTGCTGATGTACCTGTGCAACTACCTGAACTGCCTGATGTGTTTCCTGTAACGTTCCCTGTAACGTTCCCCTCTAGGTTTGCAACCAATGTTCCAACTGCATACCCTGTACCAGTCGTATCAACCGTTGTTGTTGGCTCAGCTTGTAAATCTTTAAATAGTTTATATTTACCTGAATCACTTGCGTCCCTGAATAAACCAGTAAATAAATCTTGTGAGCCACTTGTATCGTATAATCCATAAAAACCTATATCTAAACTATCGGCTGCATTGTTGTTTTTAGCTAGTTTTATCAATGGGTCTTCAACTTCTAGGTTGGTTGTGTTAACACTTGTTGTCGTACCGTTTACGGTCAAATTACCAGCTATTGTAACGTTATCAGGTAACCCAACAGTAACGGTTGCACCCTCACTACCCGAACCTGAAACTTCAATCTCATTCGTTGTACCCGATATACCAGCTACGTAATTACCAGTCGTATCCGTACCAAGAGCAACACTATCTGCTCCAATCGTTGTAGATAAACTTATATTCCCAGTACCGTCGAATGACACCCCAGTAGCTGTAACATCACCTGTTAATGCAATAGTTCTACCAGTTTGTAGAGCCGTAGCTGTTGCTGAGTTCCCTGTACAACTACCACTAGACCCACTTGTATCTTGGTTTCCTGATGTATTTACACCGGGGAGATTAATATTAGCTGTACCGTCAAAACTTACACCACCGATTGTTCGTGCTGTTTGTAAAGCTGTCGCTGTCGCTGCGTTACCTGTGGTAGACCCCGAAGACCCTGAGACGTTACCAGTCACGTTACCTGTGAGATTACCTGTTACATTCCCAGTAACATTACCTGTTATATTACCAACGAATCCACTCGTAGCTGTAATGGTACTTGATGATGTTAACTTAGTAGCTGTCAAATCAGGCATGTTAGCTGCTATGTTTTCCAATGTGACTGTAAAGTTGGAACTTGATTGCACTATTGGAAATAATGCACCACTAACAGGGGTCGTAGTCGTTGCTAAATCTGATATCTTTTTTGTTGCCATTTATTGTATTGTCCATGTAGTAGTAGAAACAGGTGTTAATTCTTGCCAGTCATCTGTGTTTATAACTGTAGCTGTCTCTAATTTTATTAAATCACCGTCTTCAGTAGCTAATACAGATAGATTATCTTCTGTTTCAATATAACCACTTGCTGATTCTTGAACTATAGTCCATGTTGTCATTAATATAATCCGTAATCTATACGTGTAGTAGGTGTTACACCTGAGTGTCTATCTCTCTCGTTTGAATCTATTATATCTTTTTTCGCTCTTTCATAGTAACCAGCCCAAACTTGGATTCTTTTGTCATTTTGTAAATATGGTTCAGCTTCTACCAATGCACCGTATAAGTAAGCGTCAGGGTGATAAGTCAACATATCATTAGTAGTGTTGGAATCTGATAATGGTGTGAAATACTTAAAGTACAACATTTCTATTTGATAAACACTATCAGGTAACGGTCTCAGTTGTATATTATTACCGATAATACTATATGCTTTTGGTTTACCCTTTGTACTACCTGCGTGTATTCTATCCATTTGTTCAGGTGTTAAATATTCTAATGAAGTTTTTGGGTTTGTATTAAGTTGTATATTCCTCATAGCTACAAAATTATCAGGTAACGTATAGTATTCTGAATCAACAATAGTGTTGGCTGTAACCCTTGTTTCCATTCTTCTAATCTTGAAATCACGTCTGTGCCTAGTTTCAGCAAGTGTAATAAAATCCGGTATAGAATCAGTCAAATCTGTTCTATCTAACCAATCAGCTATCGCTGATTTTAATTCTGAATAGTTTGAAATAGCCATTATATAACCCTTTGTGTTGTTTTAAGATACCTGTATTCCGGACTATTTAAAAGTTTCCTCACACCTGCCTTATGATTTGGGTTGAACAAATCAACCCCATATTTGTTTCTCCATTCGTAATAAACTGTAGCCGGTATACGCGCAGATAATCTGAATTCATCTCGTATACTATGGTCTTCTTGTTGTAAACGTTTGTTAGAATCTAATAGGGGTTGTAAGTTTTCAACATGTTCTATAGCAAACTCACCTGTTGGATTGTGATAGTGAAATATCTGTCCGGGTGCTATTTTTCTTTTCATTCGCTTAGTTCATCAATATAAAGGTTAGCCGTACCTGTAGCAACGATAGCTGCTATCTTCATACCACCGTCTATCTTGAATACTTCATCGTTGTTGGCAGCTAGGTATGTACTACTGGTCGTAGCAGTTGGATTAGACCCAAAAGCTATGTGTACACCGTTGGTATCAGAAATTACTCTTACGTATTCTGTACCTGCGTCTGTAGCAGCTGTTTGAGCTGAACTGGTACTGACAGTCCTTTTGATTGTGTTTGTAACTCGCAGTCCGTAGTTTACTGACGCCATGTTTATCTCCTAATTACGAATGTAACTAATAATTTGTTAGCGCCTGTAGAACCACCATCCGTAATCATTTCGATAGTACCGTCTTCTTCAACTCTGTTAGCTGCTGTTGGTACTGATGAATCAACTGTACCTGCTGCCGAGCCTGAGTGAGCAACTGTTATGCCACCACCCGTAACGGCTGTTCCACCAATCTCAAAACTTATCGCAGCGTTACCACCACTAATAGCACCTTGTAAAGCAGTTGTAATCTTAATGATTTCACCACCGTCTGGTACTGGGACGAACGTACTTGAAGCTGTCGAGATATCTTCTATTTCTGCTGTCAAAAAATAATCATTTAATGTTCTCATTAAAGTCTCCTTTGTTTTAGAAAGGGTGGATAACTCCACCCTCTCCGTTTATATATATATATCTAAGGATATATTATGAAGTTGTTAAGTCAGCTATAGTCGCTGAAGATGCCTCGTTTTTAGCAATTAATGTCCATTCAACAGTTAATGCTCTTTTCTCAGCGTCACCAGTTTTAGCTCTTTCTTCCTGTGTGAACGGTCTTAAATAACCAGTTGCAAACATATCGGTTTCAACTAACAATGCACTTCTTCCTGAACTACGTAATACCCTATTTGGCATTACCTTTAACTCACCAAAGTCTGATACATAAACATCAATAGTAGCAATCAAACTTCTATCCTCTGCCATGTCCATACGAGTTGAGTTACCAGTAAATCCTGATACTTTTTGTTTGTTGAAAGAACCAACAAGTAACAAATCAGGTGTACCACCATTATCAAAACAGTTTTTAAGTTCTGTTTTTAAAATGGATTCTGTAAGCGCTCTTTGTGTACCGTCTGTAACTGAGCCGGAACTGTTTGAGCCACCTGAACCATACGTGTTGTTTGTTACTGTCCAGCTTTCAAATCCTCTCGATTTTCTAGCTGCACCACCGTTACCGGAACCAGCTGTTGCGTCGTTTTTACCAGTCAAGTCAAGTTCCATGTCTCTTTTGAGCTCTTTACCAGCTTTCGAAAGTTGGTATGTGAGTTCATCTGCGACACCAGCGTGGTCAACTGCTAACTGTGTACCTGAAACCATAACTGGTTTTGATGATATTTGAGTATAGTTGAACACACGTGTCGTAGCTGCCATAGCAGCTGAAGGCGAATCATCACCCTCTATTTGTGCATTTGAACTTGGCGATGCTAGTGAATCAGTCTGCCACTCGTGTTTTGTAAACGTCGCAGTACCTTGACCAATAGCTGACATAAAAGGTGTGTCAGTTGGTGTGATATCATAAATAATATCCTGAAGGTCTTCCCTGTTTCCCACAGCGTCGTAAGTTTCAAATGTATTGGTTAATTGTGCCATTTGTATTACACCTCTGTTTTAAAGTTAATTTAGATTAAATAATCTTGGCTGCTTTCATAGCTGCTGCAGCGTCATCAACAGAGCCAGTTCTTTTTAATCTATTCCTTGTCTTTGCATACTTTTCGGTGTCAATTTCAGACCTACTTACACCTGAGCCGGGTTTGGTAACTCTAACTGGTACTTTTTTGTTTTTCAGTTTAGCTTCTACCAAATCATCATATTTCCTAGCTTTATTTAATATGAGTATACTCCGTGCGTCTATGATAGAGTTCATTTCTTGTTCCGAGTAACCTTGTTTTATTCCATAGTTTCTGATTTCTGCTTTCAGTTCAGTACCTTTAGTTGGGTCTAAAATTTCAGGTAACTCTCTTGATAAATATTTATTGTTTTCTTCAATAAGTTTTTTCAAGTGTTTTTCTTGTTCCTCTTTCTTTTGTTGTGTAAGAATATTTTTTTCGTTTTCAGATTTTGTACGAGCATTTTTTATGTCGTTCAACCTGTCTTTCAACTTATAATATTCTGTTGGGTCTGATTGTTGAAGTTCCATTGTGAGACGTCCCTCTAGTTGCTTTACTTCGGAATCCATTTCACTATTGTAATTTTCAAGTGCCTCTAAGTATTTATCTCTGGCTTGTACAGTCTGAGCTTTTTCTTGTTCAAGCTCTTTCTGTTTTTCACTCATAGCCATAGTTTTTTTTGTGTAATCAGCTGTTCTACTGTAACCCGATTTAAGTTCGTCTAAACTTACCTCCATAGTCTTGCCGTCTACATTAACGGTGACCATTTCAGGTGTTCCCTCTCTCTTCTCTGTGTTATGTTCGACCAAATCATCAACAGTCAATTCTTGTGAATTATCTATCTCTGTATCTACTGATTGTTCTACATCATTTACAGCAGATGTAGAATCTTGAACATTCTTTTGGTTATCCTGTTCGGCCAATAAAAAGTTCGCGATACGCTGTGCTGAGGGTACGTCCTCAACAACATGTCCTTTAAATTTACTTTCCTGTACTGGTATATCTTCTTTAGCCATTACTTACCTCCTGTTTTTTTTCTTCTTGTAAAATTTTACCATTTTCAGCTACATTTATTAAAGTTTGTTGCAACTCTAATACAGCTCTTTGTTTAAAATAACAAGAATCTCTTGTTTCTCTATCTTCAGCGTTTGTGTTTATCCATGCTTTGTAGTTTCCGTCTAACATAGTTTTAAACGCATCCCTTAGAATAGGATTTTCTAGTAACTCCTTAGCTTCTATACCAAGTTGTATTGCCTTTTCTTTTTCACTCATATTTAACTCCTGTGGGCTATCCGGTTAGGGGTGTAGTTATCCACGTATAGTTTTTCGTGTTAAAGATTCTGATGTCCAATGTTCAGGAATCTTCTTTTTGCCGGTGAGGTATCCACGAATGTCATGGGGTTTATGCCCTGTCATTCTAAACAACTCCTCAACAGAAAGTCTGTGTTTTAACATAAATGTTTGTAATTCTTGTGGTTTCAAATCGGTTTAGGTTTTTCCTCAGTTGGGTCTTTCTGTTTAAATTCTTTCGCCAAGTCTCTGTGAGCTAACTTACATGCTTGTACTACAGGATATCCCAAAAGTATATAATAGTCGTATCTTTTGGAATAATACTCAGACCTTTTTTTTCCGTCTTCTTTTTTTGAACGTTGAGACATTTGTAGGTTTTCCCCCTACACCTTGTGGCTTAGCACGTTTCCGTCTGACTGCTGATTTCTTTTCTGATTCAGACATACTCCTAGCTTTCGATAAGGGTACACATTTCGGATATTTTCTACCACTACCTTTAGACCTACCACACGGTTGAAATTTACCGTTCTTTTTTGGTGCGCCTATATCTACCCATTTATCTTTGAACCATTTAGTTAATCCACCTGTTGATTTAGCCACTTCTGTATTTACCACCCCTTTTCTTGTAAGTTCTAACTAACCAAGCATTTGCATAAGCTGAGGGGTACACTTTGAATTTCTTTTTAGCTTCTGACTTAACCCTAGAGTATAATGCTTTGTTTATCGGTATATTCTTACTTTTTCTTTTTTTTGCCATTCTTTTTTTTCTTTTTGAACTTCGGTGGTCTACCCACTTTACTTCCGTAAGTACCTTTTCCCATTGGACACATAGTTATCTCCTAAATTAAATTAAATATTTCTTTTATGTTATCACTAATAATCAAAAATACTATCAACATGCCATAAACTATATATTTAAATCTGAATATTTCTCTTTTGATATCTTTCATATCAGTTTCGATATGTTCTAAGTGATTGTTTTTTATATCGTTTATGTCTTTTTTGATAAGTTCTATTTCGATATTGAGTTCGTTTAAATCTTTCATTATGTAGGCCCTATACCAACAGGTCTACCTTGTAAAACTTCAAGTGAAAGTTCTGCCTCATTTATTTCCATTTGTTGTTTTTTCAATTTCAATTCCTGTGATTTGATTGCAAGATTGACTTCACTTTCTTGTTTTTTAATTCTTAGTTCTTCAACTTTCAGTTCAGTTTCTATTTGTAATTCTTGTGCCTCTAGTTGTAATTTTTGTAATTCAACTTGTGCTTTTTGAGCCTCTACTTTTTCAAGTATTGATGGCTCAGGTTGTTTAGGTGGTAACATTTGAGGGTTAGTTACAAAACTGTCAGCATTTTTGTATCCTGATTGTTGTATAAACTCTTTTACTGCGTTGTATATATTGTCAGGTGTAACCAATGTACCCATACCACCATTTTGTACGAGGGTTTGCACAATAGTCATTATACTTGACATAGTTTGCATTTTTGTTTGTTGACTACCACTACCTATACCTACGTTGATACTACAGTTAAGTTTTTCTTTCCAACGTGATACATCAATAGGTACAAACTTGTTGTTTAGATAAAATATCTTTTCCCTATCTTCATATTTTTGTATTAAAGAATATATATTTCTAAATACGTTTTTAATACCTGTTTCAGCAAATATACGTGCTATCAGTTCAATCCTTTGCATAGCTGATTCTGTAGCTGCTGATATAGCACCACTTGTTACGTGTGATGTTAAAACATCAGGATTCAATCCTTGTGACATTTTAGATACACCACTTCGTTCCTCTCTAATTTGGTCTAGGTATTTAACCATATCAAATGCGAATGGTTGCATTTGTGGTGTTGGTAACGGGGTGATAGCATTAGGTGACCTCATTCTAACGATACCACCCGGTCTTGAAGTCAATAAATCATCTAATTCTACTTGTCCAGCTAGTACACCATACCTTGCATTGTTTGTAAGGTACATGTTATCTAGTAAGTTTCTAACAATCGTTGATTTAATCAACTGTATATCCATAACTGTATCAGCTACTGACATACCGTAAAACTTATGAGGAATAGGTAATGGACATATAGCTGAAAATGGTAATAAATCAATCTCTACGTTATCAAGTAAGTATTCACCAGCTTTGGTAACTTTTCTGAGTTCAGCTATACCGTCATCATCATAATCTAATTTTATGTAACATTCTTCTACCCAAATTTGTTTAGTAGCACCACTACCCTCACTTGGTGGTATAGAATCATCATCAAAACTAAATCTTGCAAGTCTTTCTTCCATGTATTCAGCTTGACTTTGTCCATAAGTCGGTAATTTATTGACTAAATCAGGGTCGTACCCCTCTTGTATCAGTTCACTAGCTGTTTTCTTTACCCTATGACATACAAACTCAGCGTCATGTATGTCTGTTGCACGTCTACTTATCAAAAATTCTTCAGGTGGTACTGAACATACCCTAACTTGTTTGTTTACCTTTTCTTTTTTTACTGTGCAATCATAACTTTTTATAGCTGGTATGGTGATTCCTTGTATTTCTTGTTCTTCCTTGATAATCGTTTCTTCTTTTTCGATTATTTCGAAATCATCATTAGCTAAAATTGACTGATATTCTATTTCAGTAAGGTTTGTGAACCTTTCAGTTGTTATTTCTTTCTTTTCTTCCCAATAATGCTTTATGATACCTGTTTTACTTATGAGAGCGTCCTTAAATGAATCGTAAAGTACCTTAAAACCCTCATTTTGTTTGTTAAACACGTAGTTTACGTAATCTGTTGCTTGTTGAGCCATTTCAATATCTTCAGGCCCTTCTGGTTCAAATTCAGCTACATTTGTGTGTGTAGTGAATATTCTCATCAAACTTGGCATGATATATTCAACAGTATCCCTTACATCTGTTGTTACAATCTCACTTCTACCGTCTATCTCATTACCAAATTTCTCACCAAGATAGTATTTCATTGAGTCTTCTCTTTGACCCGATAGTTCACTATTCATGTGTCCGGTAGCTTGTTCAATCTCGTTAGCTAACAAAGATACAAGTTCGTTGTCTTTCATTTCTGCCATTTAATAATCCTATACTATTGCTACATCAGGCCCTAAATACCCTTTTGTATTCCACTTTGAAGTTTCAGAGGTACTGTGTCTCAAACTCATAACAGCGTAACGGGTAGCTGACATAACATCATCTTTAATTTTAACGATTTTACCATCTTTACGGTGATATAATCGGTATTCCTCAAACCAATCCAAACAGGTGTTAAATACTTTAAATTTACCCTGTTCCATTCTTGATAACATTTCCATGATACCAGCCTCAACAGAATTACCACCTTTCTTTTCACCCAAAGCTGGTGGGTTTTCGAAATGAAAAGGTAACATATTTACGTGTGCTGAACGGTATTGTTCAGCTAAAGTAATACCACTCCCTTTGTCATGTTGATATCCGTCATGCGGCCATGCAATAGGTATATAATGACTTCCCTCCCTTTCGTTTATGTGACTTGCATGATAATCAGGTGTTTGTTTGGACATTTTGTAAGTATCGTAAATATATACAATATCCTCATCTCTATCCCATGCAACCCAAACAACTGCTGTTGGGTGGTCATAACCGAAATCTAAACCAGCTATACGTGTAAAATGTTCAGGTATAGTAAACGGCTCACATGCAAGTGAATCCTCATCTACAGGGAAAACTAAACCACTACCAATCATTGGTATCCCCTTACTCCTAAGTTCCCTTTCGTGGGGTGGTAATGCCTGTAATATCTGTTCTTTCATAGAATCAGTCAAGTGTTCAGCATCTGCCCAACTAGCTGTTATCAATGCTTGTTTAGGTTTCAAATCACTTGTAAAGTTTTGTACCACCTCAGTCATACCGGATTCAGGGGTAAATGTAAGGTAAACCATACCATTCCTATCTAATGTACGTGTAATACATTGTGAATAGATATCTTGTGGTGGCTCCTCATCTAACCATATCAAATCAACAGATTCACCCATAAATTTTTCTGAACCCATTTCGTATGCTTTAAAACCGATACGTGACCAATCACCACTAACGTGTTTGACCATGACACTAGAAAAAGCATTGGGTACGCCAGGTTTACGGGTAGTTTCACCTATCAAATGTTTTGGGATACTACCTTTCCCTTTATCCTTTGGGTTATCGGGTTGGCCGAATAATTCTTTTTGACAAATATCCCTTGTGGTTTCATTACTAGCACCACATACCCAACCCCTGATAGGTCTGTCAAACTTTCTACCTTTCCACCAATCGGGGTACAATCCCGTACTGTGGATTGCCATTTCCATGCCGCCCACGTAGGATTTACCAACCCTGTTAGCCGCCATAAGTAGTCTTTGGTTAGCAACCTCACCGGTTTCGTGAAAGTTTTTTTGAAATCCGTAAGGTATGTAGTAATTCAGTCTATTTTCCTCAGTCCGTTTTTTTAGAGTTGAGAGGATTTGTTCAATTCTTTCTTTTTTATTCATTTTTTGATGTAAAGCAGGGGGGGTTACTTGCAATTATAAGTTTTAAAAAATTTTTTTACAAGGGATTTATACCGCCGAAACCAAAAAACCCGATTATAACGTATTTCTCGCCCTTAGAATGGGTGTGTGTAATGTACCTAGAATGAAAAATACAGGTTTGAAATTACAGCCCGGTGTGTGAAGTAGACGACTTTGAATACAACAGAAACAAAGGGGGGTTAAGGGGTATATTAGTAAATTATAATATTAATTAAATGGGAAATAAAAAACCCTAAGGGTTTGTAGTAAAGGTATCCACCTTACCTGTTCCACTTAGGGTTAGTGTATTTAATCTGTAATCTAAAATACCACTTGAATATATCACATTATAATTGAAATGTACAACTTTTTTTTGCATGGGTTGGATTTTATTTTTAACGTGTGGGTGTGAATATAAACGTCTTTTTACAACCTACAACACCCAACAACAAGTAAATTATATAATGATACTGTATATGGTATATATACGTTTACTAGGTAATAAGTACGTGTTTACAAGGTTTTTACGGGAAATTAACAGTAGTGGTTTTTATTGTATATATATAATAATATAGTATATGAATAAATTAATTTATTTGACATAGTCAGATTAATTTAGTATATTAGTAAGTGATTGATATATCTGTAGGAGGATATTATGAAACAAATAAAAAATTTTAATGAAAAAACAAAAGTTTTAACCTTTGGTGACAAAGGGATTTTAGAAAAGTACAGGGTAGTTAACAAGGTATTAGAATATTACGATTACTATGATAAGAAATATTACCCTGTAGCATACTTCAATGAGTTTACATTGGGTGAATTATACACTATTGCAAAAATGTGTGGTGATTTTAATGTAGATAATGACATGTTAGGTACTTATAGAATAGATATAGATATTGAATATAAAGGTGTATTGGGGGATAAAAAATAATGAAAAAACACATTGAAGAAACTGAAAGATTGTTTACGGTTTGTTACTGTGTGGGTACTGATAACCCCATACCGGAAAAACCTATACATATAATGAGTTTTAATATAGATACGGGATATAACAAAATATTTGTTGATAACGTTGCACGGTTGAAACTTGGGGAAACTTATTTTTATAAGGAAAAGAATAACCTACAAACAATAACAAGGGTGAAATGATGAACACATACTTTTTTAAAATACTTGAATTTATCGGTAAACCGATTGAATTAATGGTTATATGGGTAGTTGTACCCATGTTGGAAATATTAATATTATTAATGGGTGTGGGTATATTCACCCTAATATTATCTAATATTGTAGGTGTATTATGATATTACTTGAATACACAGAAGACGGTTTTGTTGGGTTTAATCATGGTGGGGAATTTATAACAGACCCCTTTTTTGATGAAACCAACAAAAAAACAGTAAACCCTTTTACATATTACGGAATATCTAAAAGTGACTTGAACGTAATGATAAAAGAAAATCAATTAACAGTAAGGAGGATAAAATGAGGCAGTATAAAATGTGGTATGATACATATTCACCGGATTATAAAAACGGGAATAAATCATACGGTAGTAATAGTTACACCACACAACGTATATTTGTGGGTACAAGTAGTGCAAACTCATACCCATTCTGTACAACAGAAATGGAAAAAATAGAATTGTTTATTAATGATACATTACATTATAAATTTGTTTACACGGTGGACGGTGAGGTTGTAAAGGAAAAACTATTTAATGTAAAAACTAAGGAAATAGTAAAAGATAACTAATAAAACGGGTGTAATTATTCCCTGTAGCGACGAAAAGTACGGTATTTTTACCCGAAACCCCGAAACAAAAGTAATTACACCTTGACCGGAGATAAATATGATTAATTTAAAAAGTATTGGTGAAAAAAAAACACCTATGTGGTTATGTAGTTGGAACAATGGAACAAAAGTAAAAATATATACAAGGAATGAATTATATGAACAGTACAAACAAACACTTTTTGACATAGAAGACCCGTTTGATGATTATGTATCTAAAGTAAGAAATACTTTGAAATTTGATGATATTGTTGAATATTTAGATGAATGTGAGTTGGACGAAAATATGTTAAATATCCCATACACATGTGATAATTTCACTATAATGCTAGTTTCCCATGATACATTGTATCATGTACCTAATGAAAAGGTATGGAAGTAATAACATGAATTACACAGATTTGGGTGTATATGTATTTTTGGGGTTGGGTTTTATTTGTTTGGTTGGTTTAATTGTGGGTTTATATTTATATAAACGTGAGTTGAACAAGTACAAAAAACACCCAAATATATATATTTATGGTGAAACAATACACAAAAAAGATAAAAAATAGGATATAATAAGGTGTTTTTACTTTCTGAGTAAATAACCTCCTACTACCCCAAAAGTAACCCTTTTGGGGTTTTTTATATGTTATTAATCTTATTTAGGGCAGATAGTTCAATATCCTTTAAATACCCTAATACATCAATATAATTCTTTTTATAGGTGTTATATATTTTTTTATCAATTTTGAGTAGTTTAACCCTTACTTTATCAGTATAAATAAACGTTCCATTTTCACAATGTGGACAATTATGAATAGAATTTAGGGTTATTAATACACCTGTACCCCTACAAATCCAACATTTTTCTATAAAAGTTTCTAATATAGCTAATTTTAAAAAGGGTGAAAATTTCGTTTTGTATGGTTTCTTTTTATTCTTATAAAAGATTATTTTTGTATTATCATAAACCGTTTTATAAAAGGCATTATCCGGATAATTTGAATCATTAACGTATTTTTCAATTAAAAGTTGGTACTCAGATTCAGATAATTTACTGTATGCAAGTATTATGTTTATATCTTCACTGGTTATTGCATTATGGTTGACCCCTGTGGTTTCTAAACTTGGGGAACTAGGTGTTAAAAGTTTTAACAGTTCAGCTTTCAAAACAAATCTTTTTGTATATCTTTTTCTTCTTTATATAAACTAAAGTAATCATATTTATTCTTAGAAAAACACCAAATGTTTTCTATATAATGTGATTTTAATTGTTTTTGTCTATCAAACAAACCTAATTTTTTATTTAATTTTGTTTTACTGTTTTCTCTTTGTTCATCAGTTCGTGAATCCGGTCTTTGTGACATAGTCATTCCCATAGTACCATTAAAGTATTTATATAAAGTATCTACTAAAACATCACACACTTTATAACGTTTACCCTTGATAGTTGGGTCTATGATATTCAAAAGTAAATGTCCATTATCAGATAAAGAGTTAAAAGAGTTTTCGCTTACAGGTAAAAAAAAGTCATTTAACCATTTATCAGATGTATCAAACTTAAACCAACTTTGGTCTTCCTCATGTAACCCACCTTTGTTATAGTGTTCAGTTGAAAAATAAGGTGGACTTGTAAAAACACAATCAATGTTTTTTATGTCATGCCACGGTAAGTTTTCAGCACCACACCTGTATATTTTTACTTGTTTAACACCATTACATGAAAAGTAATCTTCTTTTATTGTAATATCAGGTTTAAAGTTACCTAAAAAACTTTCATAATCTATAACTTGTTTTATGTAATTCTTGAACGTTTCAGGGTTAGGGTCGCAACCTGTGTATGATTCAGCTTTACTTGTATAAAACCCGGCTAACCTATCACCCCAACCACAACTTGTATCTAAAACGGTTTTAGCTTTTGTCATAGTGTAAACGGTTTTTGCTACGTTAGGTTTAAACTGTGTTGCAATAAAATGACCAAGTCTAAACGTTGAACGGTAGGAATCTTCAGATAACTCACCACCCACACGTATTTTTTTACCGTCTACTTCTATTTCTTTCATTCTGTTTATACCACCCCAACATGCCTTGATACATCGCCATATATCGTGAGCTGTACCCTGTGTCCAAATGTTTGCAACACCCTCACCCCTTTTACTTGGTGTGCTTAACCTAAGTAATTGATGATAATAATTACTTATATCGTTGTATGTTGCCGGTGCATTGATAATACCTTGTCCATATTCATCAAACGGGTATGTGTAATCTTCATGTTTTTCTACTATTGGTTTATCAATGTTTTCTTTTGGGGTGCAATATATGTTTGTGTTTATATCTCTCAACGTATGAAAACATTTCGCAACAGATTGTTTTGTTATTTTTTGTGTAGGGTATGGTGGTCTAACCTCAAAAATAAATTGTGATAAATCTTTTCTAAACTGTTGTACACCAATTTCATTGGTGATTCTTTCAAAATCTTTATTACCAATTATGGGTATTTTGTCATAATTAACGTATTGTGAAAGATATTGTATATTTTCAGATACACTCACCTTTGGTCTATCATCTTCAAAAATACTTAACGTATCTGTGTTAGCTTTCATCTACTTGTTCCTTGTACCATTGTAGCAAACTCAATTCTGATTCAAACTTTTCTTCCCATGCTTTTTTACCTATGTCATGTATAGCTTCCGGCCCCCATAAATGGTGTTTAACACATAAACATATAAATTGGTCATGGTTTCGTTGTCCCATACCCACCCCACTTCTGAGGTGGTGTATGTTTAAATCGTGTGTGTTTGTGACACCGTAGTATTTTTTGCATATAAAACAACCAAACTCACACATTTTTGACATTTCTTTTTTGAGTTGTCTTTTGTTTTTTTTAGCCAATATCTTCTGTGTAGGTGTATTCACCGTAAGTTCCACCGTCTTTGTTAGGTTTCCTTACAGTTTCTATATCCCAACCTTTTCGTCTTAACTCAAAAATGATTGCACTCAATCTTGTTGCACCGTAACGTGTAAAGGCGTCCCAACTGGTAATCTTTCCACGTTTTCTCAAATGCTCTTTTATTCTGTGTGTTTTTGTTACTCTCTTTTTCATAATCACTCCTATCCTAATTTTGTGTATGTTGTTTGTTGACTTCTACTACTAGCTTGTTGTGTTCTGTACAACTGACAGGCAGTTTCGGTCTGTGATATTAAACCTCTGTACACCTCAATGTAATAAACACATTCAGCTATCTTTTGGTCTAATTCTTTTACTTTGATACAACTTTTCGCTGATATCTCACGGTCTTTGTTTGTACCGTATTGTTTACCAAGTTTTTGATATTCTAAGAATTCTTGTTGTTTTTGTTCACGTTCAAGTAACATAAGTTTCTTTTGATAAAATGCTTTCTTTTCGTGGTAAATAAATATATTGTGTACAACTTTTTCAACCGATTCATCACCCAACCTGATTGGACAAGTGTTTGATTTTTCTACGTTTTTTTGGATATCTTTTTCTTCAATCAACATATCAACTTTTTCTTTTGTTCAAGTGTCAAATTTTCATAATTTTGTATATTCATTTCATACTTGTAATTACTTATGAACAATGACAAGTAATATTTATAATCCTTTTCAAGCATTTTAAATAAACTTGCACCCCCAATTTGATTAAATACTTTGGTAGCAATCTCATCTTCAACAGGTTTTTTAGCTAATAAATCTTGGAAATATTTAGTCATTTGTATTTCCGGTTTCATTAAATATTTGGTCAAATTAGCCGGTACTTGTGGTTTCCATATCCCAAATTCAGTACATTCTGTATGTGACACGAAAGCAGTAAACACTTCTTTTGTTGGATATTTTTGTAGTGATATCCACAAAACCCCCTTTTGTTCCTTTGTCAGTTCAGGTTGTTTTGGATATGTTTTATCCATAAGTGCTATAAATTTATCAAAATCCTGCTTAGTCATTTGTTAAATTTTGCTATCTAAATATTTATTGAACACCCAACTGCCCTCTGATGATACATCAATGGCTGTACCGTCTTTGAGAATCTTCAACACTCTATATTGAGATTGGTCTTCGTCAAGTTCAGATAAGAAATGCTTGTTAGTGTCTATTTTATCCGTAGTTGTTGTTTCTACTTTTTTCCATACATCAATTTTCATTATGTTTCTCCTACTTATAATTATAATTATATATATATAATTATATATATATACTATATTAAATAAATTAATAAATAAAGTAAAGTATTCATTGAATAAATTATTTTTTTAGTTTATCATCTTTAATGAGTAACAATTATGGTGTATCAAAATGACTACAAAAACAACCTTTAAGGTGATTTGGGAAACCTTATCAAAGGTAAATGTCAATGAACACACACAAACTAAGTCAGGTGGAAAGGTTGATTTAACCTATTTATCATGGGCTATGGCATGGAAAATATTGATGAAATACTTTCCCCAAGCTACATATAAAAACCTACCAAAGACTGTATATCCCGACGGTAGTGTTGAGGTTGGGGTATCTGTTGACATAGACGGGTGTATACGTGAAATGACATTACCAGTAATGAACTATGCGAACGCAGTAATAATCAATCCTAATTCTTGGCAGACTAACACGGCTAAAATGAGGTGTTTGGTTAAGTGTATTGCTATGTTTGGGTTAGCTATCTATATCTATTCCGGTGAAGATTTACCTGATAAAAATATAGATGAAGAAGTACAGATTATTGACAAAGCGATAATAACTTTACAGAAAGCTAAAAACAAAAAAACAACTTATGAAAAATTAGTAAAGGAGGGTAAAATCAATGACAAAACAGACACAAGACAACTTGCAAAAGCGATATCAGTTGCATAGTTCACAGTTTATTAATATTGCATTTGGTAAGTATCAAAAAAGAAATGACATGGTTGAATTCGTTAAAAACGATTCATTCCCCGAACCTGATGAAGACGGTAAAAAACGTATGGAATGGGGTGTAAAACACGAGGCAGACGGTATTGCTAATTGGTTGATTCATTGTAGTGGTGGTAAATACCCACAACACATACTGGACGAACAAAAAGACTTTTTACTGGAAAATGTCTTTAACCTTGATGACGGTAACATTGTGGATTTATCATCAAAACCTGACGGCATATCTGATGACGGTACAACGATTATCGAAATCAAGTGTCCAAACGAGGGTGGTAAATTAAGAAAAGACTTAGATAATGCAAAACTACCACAGGTTGTTGGACAACAACTTGTATTAAGAAACAATGGATTTCCTATACAAAAAACACATTTGTGTGAATGGACACCACATCATTTTAGGGTATGGGAAATATTACCTAACCATAACTTGGAAAAACATTTATTGAATGAGTTAAAGGTTTTTACAGACGCTTTACTTTACGGTAAACCTATTACAGATAAACCAAAAAAGTATATGGGTGGGTATGGTGATAACAAACTTTTATTAGAGGTGAAGAAATGAAACAAAACATAAAACTTTTTCCTAACGTAGATTATCAAGATGAGTGTAATTCAATCGTTGATAGAGCTAGGAAACTGTTAATGGAAAAGAAAGATAAGGCATACACGGATAACCCTAACATCAAACCTGAAGAAATAGATAGGATAAGAATAAAACCGTTTGCAAGTAACGGTAAGTTTTCTATCAATGAAACTATAGAAAAGGGTAAGGAATACACTTGGAATGTTTGGATAAGTGTTGATAAACAAGGTAAGCTAAACATGAGTGTAGAAGTAAAAGATGTGTGGGTTAATCCTAACCCAAGACCCAAACCAGTTGAAAACGATAATGACTTTTAGATTTGTGAGAGAAATCGTATGGAGAAACAAAAAAACAACAGAAAAAGCTATTCCAAACGTTGGTACAGAGATAATGCAAAAACGTTGAAAGAAAAACGTAATAAAAAATTATCTGAAATGACTGATAAAGAAAGGGATAGCTTGAAACAGAAACAAAAGAAATATTACATAGATAATAAAGATAGGATTAATAAATCAAACAAAAAACGTTATGATGAAATTAAGAAAAAGCTAAAGAAACTAGAAAAACTAGAAAAATTAGTAGATAAAGGAGAATAATATGTGCATTGATAAATTAGTAGCAATAAAGAAAATCAAGAAACTGTTTTATTCTTTACCAATCGGTGAGTTCGAAATTAAGTTATTAAAATATGAGAATGACTTAGAAAAAGAATTAGAATACCACGAGAACAGACAGTTGAAGTTAGTTAAAGATAAGGAGGATAGTAATGGGTAGAGTAAAAAGTAACGCTGAGTTAATACGTGAAATGCAAACGTTAAGTCAAAAAGAATTATTGAAATCTAGACGTAAGGTAGCGAAAGACAATCTTGAAAGATTAAAAAAAGAAAAACCATACTTAGAGTTTACCCCTGAACGTGAAGAGGCATACATACAAAGTTTTTTAAGGAATCAAGACCTTTGGCTAAACTAAGTAAAGATGATTTGATTAGGGAAATAGAGCTAAAATGCTTTGACTATCGTAATAAAAAAGATAGTAGGGGATTGTTAGCAAATGATATATACACCCTGATTCAATCAACAAAACCTAAACACGTTATAGAATCTGAGAGTGAACAACGTGATTTTCAGAATTTTCTGATAAATCAGGGTAAATATAGGTGATTTTGGGTTTTAAATAAAGTTTTGGTAGTCAAGTACCACAATTAATGAACACATGGTTTTTGGGGTGTTTTAGCTTGTTTCTCGGGTTGTTTAGTTTCTAACTTAGCTAAAATATCCTTAAATTCAGAATTTTGCACCAAATTAGGTGTTTCTTTCATCAAAATAGATAATTCTGTTAATAATTCAGTATCAGATTTTTCATTCAAATTATCTACATTTATGTTTATGGTTTGATTGTTGTAATTAGCTAACTCTAAAACCAGTTTTGATGTATTCAACTTGATACTATCTTGTTCAGAATTCAAAAGGTTTTGTAAAACGGTGATAGCTTTACCCGCTGTACCGGATATGTTTTCTTCATTCTTCATTCTGATTTCTTTATGTAGTTTCTTTTTGAGGTATGCACCCATTTGAGCAGGTGATTTACCCCAACCAGCTTTTTTAGCTGACAAGGTAGCATTTCCTACTGAATCACCACTTGTATATAACTCAACGAATTTTTCCTCTTTTTCGTAATCAGCTTTTTTAGGCATTGTTATCTCCTTGTATGTTTATCTAAGGGGGTTATCTGAACGTGCTTTGATTTCATCTACTTTAGCTTTCAATACGGCTATTTCAGCTTTGTTAATAGATATATCTTGCACTAAAGGTTTTATGTCAGGCGCAGTCTTTTTTTCTAGCACCTCAACGCGTTCAATCAACTGCCCTTGAAAAATGAGTAAGCCGCCTAGTGTCAATACTAGACCAACGGCTGCACTAATAGTTTTAATATCCACGTATCCTCCTTAAATGTTGTTCCGCCCTTATCCTATCATCAATAGCTTTTTGCACTTTTTCTTGATAGTTGTTAACAGGGTCGTTGTAAACGATTTGATTCTCAGAATATATATTTCTAGTATCAATAATGTTTCTTGTTTCAAAATAGTCACCTCCTTGTATATTTGGTTGTAAGTCAAATATTTCAGAATTCTTGGTAAGATAATTTTCGGTTAAAGATTGGTTTTGCATAGCTTTTGCTACAATGATTGATGTAACAACAAGTCTTTGGTCTATAGATTTTACAGTTTCATTTACTTTCTTTTCTATATCACCTATGGAAATAACTTGATTATTTCTTGTAGCAACTGTATCACTCCTGCTTTCTTCAATCGTCTCAGATGTGCTTTCGTTATCTTCTCCTTGCGAAGTTGCAACTTCAGTTCTCTCACTTCTTTCGTTACTTTCGCTTGTTTCTGTTTCTCCGTTAGTCTCATTATTTATTTCTTCAGAAACGATAGTAGTTTCTGTTTCAGATTGTTCAGTAGTTGTTTCACTTTCTGTACTAACCTGTTCACCGGATTGTTCAACTTCTGTTTCTCCCGGTTCGCTAGAAACTCTTTCCTCGCTTGTTCCGTTTTCTGATTCATTTCTTGCGACCAATTCTTCTCTTGGGTTACTTGTAACGGTTGATTCGATTCCTGTTTCTTCTGTTTCGAAGTTTTGACTTTCTGCCGTGATGTTTGGACTTTCTCTTGTTTCAGTAAAGTTTTCTTCGATTTGGATTTCTGTTGCGACTTCTTCGAAGTTCTCCTGACTACCATAACTTACCTCCGTTGGTATTTCTTCAAAAGTTTCTATTGTTGGTAAAGGTGTTACCTCAGTCATCTCTAAAGGTTGTAAATTAAAAACATTGACAATACCTGTATTGATTTCTTTCATAGCTACTTTTTCAACATAAATTTCTTCAAATGTTTCTATAATTATTTCTTCTTGTGGTACTTCAAAAGTAAATTCTTCTAAAGGTTGAAACTCAATTATTTCTACCTGTGTGTTCAATGTTTCACCTATTTCTTCAAACGTTTCATTTAAAGATTGTGTTTGTGCAAGAGATAAAACAACTGGGTCGTACTCCATTGTTACTGATATATTATCTACGTTGGGCCCGCCAAGTCTAGCCGGTGCATTAGCGTCTTCGCCCTGTATAAAAATATTACCGTAATATGCACCAGTACCGCTGTATGTAACTGTATCGGTAAAATCAACTCCGTTAATGCCTGTGGTCTGTGTGCGTGTCTGTGATACAGTTGCTAAAGTGTTTTCCTGTTCATCAAGTATTGACAAATCTATCCTAAAGGAATCTGCTTCTCCCCTATTAGGCGCCCAACCGCCAGCTCCGCCCTCTCCATTTTGAATTTCTACCACAGAAGTAAGGGACAGCCCATTATCGAGCATGTTTTGAGTAACGTTATTGATGTGGAGTGAAAATGATTGCTCGATACTGCCACTGTCCCCAAATTCTATATCGTGTCCACCGGGACAACAGTCACCAATCCTTTGTACATCTCCTGATAATGTCCAACCGTCTGTGTTTTGGTCGAAACCACTATTGGTTATCAAGTTACCTGTAGTTTCTGCTAAAACCGATATTGGTAAAAATAAAAGGTATAAATATTTCATCTTTTTAAACTTTGTTTGTATTTTCTGTATTTTTCTACTTCATCATCAACTGGTGTTTCTTTTTCTAACCACCTTTTTTTAGCTTCTTCACCAATCAAACCGTCTATTGGACAAGGCGTGCCTGCGTTCATCATGGCTTTCCAAACTTTTTTATCACTACAGAGGAGTGAGATGGCAGCTACTTTCATTCCTAAACCGTTCAGTAGCTTAGTTTTCTTTCTCAACTCGCACTCCTTGTCATGGTAATACGTTCCCATACTCGTAGATAACCCGATAACCGTCATACCGATTGATAAAGGTATTACACAACTGTCTTGCCCGTAGACGCTCATAGCTGGCGCTGATGATGTGTTCACAGCAGTCTTTTGATTGGTCGTATTATTCGTTTCATTATTGGTGGTCGTGTTACTCGACGAGCCGGATTGATAGGTGGTACTGCTTTCGTAACCTCCCGTGATAGCCGTGTTCGAGCCCGCGTTGTTACTCTGCGTATTAGTTGTACTGCCTGAACTGGTTACATCAGAAACAGCGTCCTCTATTGCATATCCTAATATAATCATTATCAATACAATAATTGCTAAAAGTATTCTATTCATTAACATTTCCATTTTCTAAGTGCAAGTGCTTTCCTTGTTGGTCTACCCTTACTGTCTTTCATAGGCCCTTTCACGCCTGACATTCTTGCACAAAAACTTTTTCTCCGTTTAGCTGCTTTTGAGCCTCGTTTGACTTTACCCGTAACGGGTCTTTTCAGGTTTGCACCTGTTGTACGTTTGAAGTATTTTCTTCCAGCTTCGTTTAGTCCACCGGTTTTACTTTGGTATTTTTTTGCAACCATTATTCGTCCTTAAAAATAATATATAAGATTAATAATAGACATATCACCACTACCACGTAGTTAGCAGTACATAGTTCAGGATTCATCTTCTGACAAGGGAGCCGCCGAAGTATAACCCTATGATTGAGCTAACTACATGGGTGTCTAATGGTGTGATTACTAAACCTGATAAAGGTTTCCATTGTGTCATATCGGTATCACTACCAAAAATCCAAAATCCTTGTGCAACTGTTTCAACGTAACCAACGAAGATAGGCATTGTTGGGTCGATAAAAGGTGCTAGTTTGGGTAGTACAATTATAGCTACGACACACAACAATGCTATCCATCGCCTCGTGTTTTTAGTAAAGGGGTCTTGTACTTCACGAGCTTTGTCAAATTGTTCACTTTGAAAACTTGCTCTTTGCAATAACATTTTTTGTTCATTAGCTTTATCTTTAGCTCTTTGTGACATAATCGAAAGTACTCCACCGAGTACCGTCGATGCGAGCATTGATAAGAGTTCCATTGGTATCATTGTTCTACTCCTAAATTCTTAAGGTAATCTTCCAACTCATCATCAGTTACCTCTGATTGTGGTAAATCAATATTTTCAGGCCCTGCTAATGGAATACCAGTACGGTTTACATCAGATGACATTGGTGACATTCCACCAACCACTGGGAATGGTGATGAGCCTCTACCCTCCATAATATCGGTTACTTGTCCAACTCTGCCTGTAGGATTAGTTTCAAAAGCATTTTTCAATGCTAAACCTACATCATCTTTACCCTGACTTACTATATCACTCACAGCTTTGAATCCATATAAACCCTCTAATTGACCGTACCTGTATGCTTGGAATTGTAGAATGTTTTTGATTGCTCCTGATTCTTTTTCAGTCAGTCTGTTCCCTCTTGCAATAAACCCAGCACCACTATTATCGTATATAGAATTTCTAATATTACTGTTTATTGCAAATTCGTTTAAAGAATCTAATATTTCATCACCTTGTCCGTTGTGTATCCAATCCCAAGTTTCTTTATTATTACCTAGTTTCCATTTGACAAGTGCATTTTGTAAAAGGTTTGCTGATACATCAACCCCTGCTCCACTTTTTACTACTGATTCGTATGCTATAGTGTTATGAACTGCTTGTTTGATATCATCTTTGAGCTGTGTAAGTTTTTTTATACCTAATTGTGGATTATCCTTATATTCCATTTTAATTAGTTTTTCAATGTTTAAAAAATCGTTGTATAAACCTCTTTGTGTTATTTTGTTGTTAGCTGAATTAGTAACATAGTTTCCGATTTGTTCTGGAGTATATCTACCTTCGAGCAAATCAGCTATAAAAGACAAGTTAGTATCATCTCTATCACGTCTACCAAAAGTGTTTGTTTTTAATTTTGGTCTACCCGTTAATTCAGCAAATTCTTTGTAATCTTTTTTTATTTGTTGTACTTCTTTGAAAACTTCATCAAAATTTTCAATTTTGTTTCTGTTAGTTGTTAGTATCGTTTCCGATATGCTATCTACATAGTTACTTAACTCTGTTTGATAACTCATCACCCTTGCTCTATCAACTGGGTCTGCTTTGTCAGCTTTATCGAACAACTCATTCCTTAATCTTCTTATGACTTTTAATGCCTGAGGTGTAATTTTTCTATTATCTTGTTCTATAAGTTGGTCTATTTTGTTAAAAGCTATGTTCAAATAATCATGTTCACCTTTAGCATTATTTTTAACAAACTCTATTCCGTCATCGTCCCAGTTTTTGTTATGATTTGCTCTGAACATTTGGACAAGATTAGATTTGAGTTCTTCTAATGGCTCTCTTTTTATCTTTAAACTAAGTTGGTCTAATGCTTTGTATCTACGTGAAAATCTAGCACCTAAAACACTTTCAGAATTCTTGACTAATTTTTCAAGATTAGTACCTATCATGTTATTTATGAGTTTTTTGTTAGCGTCGTTTTCTGAAGTACCTCTATAACTTCTTACAAAATCATCTTGTGATTTACCTGTAATTCCTAATGTAGTAGCAAGTGAACGTACAGCTCTTTCTTGTTGTAATTCTAAAAGTTGTTCGGCTATCTCTTTATTTTCTTGACCAAATCCACCTGATAAAGTTGTTATCATCAATGCTCTTTCTTGTGGACTACCTGTTTGTGCTGAAAATAAAGGTACACCCATTTTTTTACCTTTTGCTAGTAATATAGCGGTGTCAATATCTTCACCCGATTCTAAAAATTTTACAGTATCTCCTATAAAATCATCGTCTGGACTGTATTTCCTACCTTTAGAATCAACATAAAACTTTTCGAATACACCGTCATCATTCCGTATGTTTTGTATAGTAAATCCGTCTTCAGCTTTCGTAAGTAGCGAATCAGCTCTAGGTGTCGGTAATCCTGATTTCCTGTCATAATAAACAGGGAACATGTTTTTGTAATGATTTTTTAATCCGGTATATGCTTTATTGATATAAGGCCCTGTTATAAAATCTGATACAGCTATTCCACCAATTGTTCCGAGTGAGTTCATAACAGCTTTTTCACCGTCTATCGGTGTGTTTGCTAAACCTTGTTTTTGTCCACCTGTAAGTTCATTTAGTGCAATATCTTGTGCGCTACCAATACCAAGAGCTGTAAGCGAACCTTTACCACTTCTTGCAATCAAAGAGTTGACAGGTAAAATATCTAAATATTTTTTTTGTGTAAATCCCTCAGCAGTTTTCTGAATTCTTGTAACTTTTTCAACAGGTAAGTATTGCAATAATTGACCACCAAACCTAATTAAATCAGGGCCTTGTATACCTATCGGATTTACATAAAATCTATAATTCGAGCCGTCTTCTTTAGGTATACTCCCAATAACATTCTGAAACCTATCTTGTGTAAATGATATATTAGGAATTCTTTGTTTCATTGTTTCAATAACATCTTTGTCATCAAAATCAAGAGCATAAGCTGCTGTAACTGCACCGTGAGCTGAATCAGGTATTTCATCATTATATATCATGTCAGTATACTCAGTTGACCATATACTGTTAGGTAAGTCAGGAAATTCTTTAGCTTTACCAAGAAAATATTTATCAGCAAAACCTAAATCTTCTAACTGTGGTTGTGGTACTGACATATCTTCAGTACGTAACAGTTCATCACTGCCACTATCTAGTATTTCCTTAATTTCTTGTGGACTGAACTCAGCCATAGTTATTTACCTCTTGATATATATTGGAAACCTGTTGGCGAAAGTATAAAATATTTTCTGAACTTTTCTTTGTCTATCCCGCCCTCATCATTTAGGTATTCATTCGGTATATCTATTTTACCGTCTTTACTTTTTTTGAAACCCTCAAAAGTGTAATATGTTTTCCCGTCTTTATTGTTCACTTTCCAATTATTCTTATTAAAATAACCAAAATCACTATTCCTAATATTAAGTGCTATATCCATTTCTTTGTATTGTTCTTGGTTAAGTAATCTTATTTTAGAATTTTTTAAACTTTTTAAATCAAAAGTTTCTAATAGAGTCGGTGTACCGTCTTTCATTTGTTCTAAGTCAAAACCATTATTTTTAGCTTTTATTTTAAAAAAGGTTTCAAAATCAATTTTTTCGTTTCCATAAACCCTTGTTACGTTAGGCATGAATTTACCTTGTTGTGTAAATTCTTCTAGTGCTTGAGCTCTTATGACTGCTAATTGGTTTGCTCTTGAATCTATTGTGTATTTAATTTTGAAAGATTCAGGTGTAAGTGAGCTACCCGCTACCGTTTTACCAATAAAATCTAATTCTTTATCAGATGTACTACCTTTGAACGACCCTAGTTTCTTTAATGCCTGTGTGTTAGCTATGGTATCTAACGCTTGTAAAGCACCAAACTTACTTTGTTCCATAGTAAAGTTTTCTATTCCTAGTGTTCTAGCAAATGATTCTATGTCTGCATACAGTTGTTTTTCCGGCCCACCACCACCTATTCTACTATATAGTGCATTTAGGTTATCTAATGTTATCTGTTGACTAGATGCGTCTCTACCTGCTTTTATAGTTTCGTTATATAAGTTACCTTGTCCCTCACCTATTTTTTTTTGAAATTCTGATTCTTTTGGTGGAAAAAGACTTGTTTTGGGTGCAATCAATTTTGCACCTAACTGTAAGTTGTTGACTAAGTTTGTTGCTACGTTTGTACCAGCAGGTCTTGGCATAGCAAGTGCTAATGCACCTAACCCACTTAGTAAAGTTAATTGTTGTTCTTTGTCCAACAATCCTGCTAATGTTGGTTGTTGTCTTTGGTTACTTAGTATAGATAATTGTAATATTTCATCTTCTGTCATATCATTCTTCCCATAAAGTCTAATTCCCTTTCTGAGGGTCTACCTTGATAATCAGCAAATAAATTTTGACTATCACTCAAAATACCACTACGTACTCTTGTATCCATTGGTGGTATAGGTTGTGTTGGTGTTTTTCCCAAACTGCCTAAAGTTTTCAACCCCAACAATAATGTGAGTGGATTCATACCTGTAGCACTTGTAGTTGCGTCACCGAGTGCAACACTTTCTGGGTCTAATGGTATCTTATCAACTTGTGTAGCAGTAACCCCGTCAACTGTATATGTATTAGGATTGAACATATTAGTTATAAAATTTGGTATCAAACTACCTGATGATTCAATTATGCTTTGACTAGGTCTCATTGGTGTATTTGGTATACCACTAGCTATATTCATAGGTGAATCTACACCATACGTAGTTTGTATGTTACGTTGTGCCTGTGGTGTGAAAGCATTTGGATTATCATTTAATGCACCCGAAAGTTCATTAGAAAATCTACTGTCAGTAAGTAAACCACTATCCATAATTAATCTTAATATTTCATCATTCATCATCACGATAATAGCCCTCCGATAATAGCACCACCGATTAACCCAGCTGGGCCACCTATCGAGCCTAATCCTGCTAGACTACCAAAAGTACCTGTACCAGCTGCGTAACCAGCTGCGCCACCTAATGCTGCCCCTATAGGGTTTATTACACCACCTTGTGCTGTCTGTGATGTACTCGTCACTCCGGGTAGTATGTTCTGACCGGATATCCGTGCATAGTCAGTCAACGCAGCTTGTGGAGCTCTTTGTGCAAATTCAAACCTTGCTCTAGCGTCATCAATAGCTTGTTGTTGTCTAGCTTGTTCTATAGCACCTACACGTCCAAGTGTTTGACTTGGTGTAATAATACTACCTAAAACTGTTGGTAACTGTGATAAAGCACCTGTTTGTGTACGTAGTGCATTATCGTATGCTTGACTATAAATATTTGATGTAATATCACCAGCTTTAGTTAGATAATCACTAATAACACCTTGTTCTAAAATAGCTTGTCTATCACCACCTAACTGTCCAGCTTGGTTAGCGTCTCTCCTAGCTTGTTGCAATAGATTCTGTGTTTGTGAAAAAAGTGGTCTCAACGCAGCTTCTGTAGCACCAGCTAGATACGGGTTATTTTGTAGATTAGCAGGCCCAGCTAGTTGGAATTGCATAGCAGGTACAGCTGCACCAGCTAATGTAGATTGACCACCTAACGCTGTTAATCTTGCTAAATTTTCTGCTTGTAACTGTGTTTCAGTTGGGTTTGCAAAAGTCTGGCCGGGAAAAAACTCCATAGGCCCTTGTCTATACAAACGTTGTGATTCAGCATATAAGTCTTTCAAATATGGTTGTTGACCAATATATGGGTCAGCTTTTTGTACTGTATTAGTACCACCGCCACCACCACTCATATTATTACCTCTCTAGTGTATTGTTGATATATCTTTTCCTAACACGGTGTATATCTGTTTGTAACCGTAATCTGTTAATTTTCTTTGAAACCCTTTCCTGCACCACATTTCAAGTGATTCACAGTCTTGGTTTCTAGCCCATTCTTCAATAGTATTGATTGTATCCGTCCAATCATCAAAATCTTTACCACCTAATGTTATTATCCTACAAACACTTTTGTTTGGATATAAAATTATTTGTGTTATACCAGCTCCGTATATATTCCTGTCTTCATCATGGATTATCCAAAGTTGCATTTCTTGTGAACAACACATATTGTAAATATCGTCTACAGTCATTTCATTTTGACTTTTGTCATTACCTAATTCTAAAAAAGGTACACAACAGTCCCAAACTTTATCAATATCCTTGTATTCGATACCTGATATATAAATCATAGTTTTGTGTAGTTACCAGCTGCGTTGACAAAATATATACCCTCGCCACCACCGGGGTCGAAGTTTGTACCGTCTGCATAAACGATATCACCTTGTTTTTTTCTAGTTGGTGTACCATTCGTTACTTGAATAAAGGTAGTAGGATTTTCTTGTAATGCACCCTGTAGTTTCAACAATTCTTGGAATATGTATCTTGGTAAATCTTCAGTATCACTTGGTACTGGGTTTGGTACATATCTAGGTGAATCTGCCATTATCTTTCTCCCAACACCTCATATTCCATATCATAACCATTAAGTTCGAATTCACTATTACTGGTGTGTTGGAATCTCACAGCTATGAATTTACCTGTACTCCTACAATCTACTTTGTTTTGTGAGTTAGGGTCGAAAGATTGTGCTTGTGTAAAGGTATATGTTCCGTTGGGTGACATAGAGCTCCCTACCGAAATATTAACTGTGCCTGTTCCTTTCACTCTTGGCGTTATCTTCCTTACTTGTTTGACTGTATTGTTGTTTCCGTCTAATGTCAATCCTTTCCTTTCTACAGTTGATATAAAGTTTTCGTTATCAAACTGTTGACCAAAATCACCACGATACAGTTTAGTGTCACTCGTGCCAGCGAAAAGTATACTTCTTTCTGTTGGATTAAATGTTCTATCACCGTAAGTACCTGTGACTGTCGTCCAAGTAGTCGTTTGTGAGTTCCATGTGTTTGATGTTGCGCCAGGGTCTACAATACCCGGCCCTATATGGTAAATATCAGGTAAATCTCTAAATGTAAAACTGTTATCTACATAGTTATAAATCAATGCTTTGTTGCAAAATTGAGACCCTAAACTTGGGTATGATATCCACATTTCTGATTTTTGAACGTTATGTGTTACAAAAGTAAGCTGGTAATAGCTACTGTTAATATCATTGAACAGGTGATTTTTTATCGTATTCGTTGCAACTGATTTTTTAGATACACCATTATGTATGATGATATCACCTTGTGTTACAACAAAATGTTGTCCCTCAAATTCGGCTACACAGTTTCTTGTCAAAATACCTGTATCATTAAATAACTTTTGAAAACTAAAAACTAAATTACCACCGATATAGTTAGCTATCCATGTTGAATTAGATTTGTATATTATAAATGATTCTTTCAATGCAAGTCCGTCTATAATCTCATCTGCCTCGTCACCAATGGTAACTGCACCAGCGTCATTTGTAGCTGCTGCTGTCCATGTTGAGGGATAACTAAAATCTTCAGCAGTATCACCCCACCGAACTTTATTAGGTAGATTTGTACCACTCTCTGTTAGATTAAGTGCCATAAGGTAGTTACCAAATGCTTTTATAGTTTTGCATGTGGTACTAGCCGGCCAGTTGGTCAAATCACTAAAGTTACTTGCACCTGTTGTTGCCAAACATTGTGGGTCGTCTACACCATTACATAATATCGGTAAACCGTTGTAGATAGTACCTGTCCAGTTTCCTACGGTAGCTAAATTAGTAGAATAATCACCACCTGAACTACGTGTAAAATTCGTGTGTGTTGAACTACCACTTAATCTATATATCTTAGCTGTACCTGCGTAAAACCAATATGAGTTAGTAGTATACGACCAGTTAATAACGAAATATGGTGCAACTGTTGGTGTACCGAAAACTTGGTCATGTCCTTGTATTTTTTTAGCTGCGTTATCAGAAAATCTTATGTTAGATGCCTCAGAATAAAACTCAAAAGGTAATATTGTATTGTTAGTATCTTTTACCAAACCTTTTGGTGGTGGTGATTGAAATACAGGCATCTATGCTGTCCTTTTCCACATATATACTACAATATATGGTTGTAAGTTATTGTGAGCTTGACCACCACCAGTATTATCTGTGGTTACATTATCGTCGATAGTTCTACCGTTACCACCTGTAATATCTACATCATTAGCATTAGGGGCTGGACTGATACCTGCTGCGTTGTTGTGGTTGTGAGCTGGTAATTCAGAAACAGTCAATGTATGTGTTTTTGCACCACCAACTTCTTCAGCTGTATCGAACTCAGTTTGTGTAGAATCTATACCAACCATAACACGTCCTGCCCCGAAAGCTGCCCATGTACCAAAACCTAATAAGGTAGCTGGGTTGGTGGCGACACTCGCATTGATATATATACTACCTACTGGGTAGACATCTGCTAGTGTTATAAGACCACTAGCTGTTAGTGTGCCTGTACAAGTAAGATTCCTAATTCCTGTAATGTCTTTGTTTGCATCTGCTGTTACAGCTTTAGATGCCTCAACTGTACCCAAAGTAGCAACATCAACATAGTTCAATTCCGTCGTGTTAGCAGTCACACCGTCTAATAAATTAAGTTCAGTATGTGTTGGTGTTACAGCTCCAGCTACATTCGGGAATGTTGCCTTGACTGTAGATTTTATTAGTCTTATGTGGTCGTCACCCTCATTAACTGCGTCTGTAGCAGTAGGGTTTGAACTATTCAAACTATCAATATATGTTCCTGTTTCTAATCCCATTATGTCCTCTTTAAAAATAAATGTTCTATAAACCAAGCTGGCGGGTCGATTTCCCACCACTTATGACCATGTCTGTAATCTTTCGATATCGTGTGGTGATAGTTATGCCAACCCTCACCCCAACTAATTAATGATGTCAATGGACTATTAACAGCTGTGCAATCTTTTCTTGGTTTAACAACAATATAACCAAATTGTTTCATGTGTGGTATAACCCCAAAAGCACCAGCTGCTTGATACACACATGCTGCTGGAAAACTAAATGCAAATACTCCAAGTAAAGGGTCTATTGCATATAAAATACCAATATAACTAAATAACAGTTTCCAATAATGTTTAGTTATAAACATGTAGTCTTCATCTTTAAGAATATCTTTTACCATGTTTTTAGGTACTGTAATAGGGTCGTATAATGTAAGCCATGCCCTAATATATCCTATTCTTTCAGGTGATTCATTATCAAGTTTGCTACCACTATACATGTGGTGATATCTATGCATAGCAGTCCATGACAAAGGGCTACCAAACGCAGGTATTATCGTTAGATATTTCAAAATCTTTTCTTTGATAGGTGTCGTTTCAAAACTTCTGTGTGCCATAAACCTGTGTATAGCTATGTTTGTTCCAAATATATTTACAAAAGCCCATGCAACTAAACCATAAACAATATATTCAGGATAATAAATACAAGTTGTTATCGCTATCAAGTGATTTACTAATGCTAATATTTGAATATATCTCGCGTGTTTCATGTCCAACCTAATTTTTGTATTAACCAAACCCAAGGGTCGTACTTGCAGTGTTTGAGCTGTGGTTTTATGTGGTGTTGTTTATGGAATGATTCCGAAAATGCAAAAGGGTACATGTAAGGTACATCTTTTATTTTACCTGTGTGACACATTATGCCTGTAACTGTCATTACCCAAAATGTTGTCATAGCAACTGCTGTCGCCCACATCAAAAATATATCAAAGGGTAAGACTAAGAAAAGAATGACATTGATAATGTAAACCGCCGGATTTTCGTATTTGGTTAAAAGCAGTTGCCATTTATTCCTTAGTCTATCCCCACACAAACTCAAATCGTAATCTTGTTCGTGTGTTCTAAATATAATATAAAACCATGAGCTATATTTTGGACTATGTGGGTCAGCTATAGTGTCAGCATATCTATGGTGATTTCTATGCCATGCACTATATGATATTGGTGTTCCTATTAATGCTGACATAGATACAACAGTCATTATGTTTTGAAACCATACAGGGGGATTCCAAAGGTTGTGTGTAGCCCACCTATGTATGAACAAACTCATTACCACTTCTAAAAGAAAGTAAAAGAGAATGTAAGCTAAAATAATTTGGGTTGTCGTAAGCGTAAATAAAGCATAAATAGATAATGCAAAATAAGTAATGTATAAACCCGTAATCGGAATACCCATTTTAATATGTCCATATCATCAGTTTCATATTATTTTCTCTATCTTGTTCTTCTAGTGTTCCCAAACAAATCCCCTCATTGGTTCCTGCTGTAAAATAGGTGTCAATTCTTGCACCTTTGATACATTCTATTGCAAATTTAGTACCACCTATTGACTGAATCCATGACTTGTTAGCTTGATGAAACTCAGATGTCCATGTCCATGCCTTGCTATTATTTACTTTAGCAACAATCCCTGTAACCCATAAAAACATATTATCTTGGAATACACAATGATTGAACATAACAGGCACATCATCTTTGTATATCTTTATATTGTATTGATTATGAACATCTTGTTCATTCATCAATTTAATCATGTATTGTTTCTTTTCATCTTCTGTCCAATCAGGGTTTTGTATAACTGTTCCACCATTTAAATCTTCTTTACTATCTTCATACAAAGAGTTCCATTCATCATCTATATCAAATTTATCTACTTTAACCCATGTGTATGCCATTTCATTTCCTTTAAGTTATTACAAATGTGGTAGGTAGGTTGAAATTACCATTCCAATCATATCTACTGCCAGTATTAGTGTTTGCAGCAGTTCTATTTACAGAATAATTCCCATTTATAGTGAGTGTTGTCCAATTTGTGTATGTAGCACCGTCAAAAAATATTGTAAGTCTAGGGCCAGTACCCACTTGAATATATATAGCACCGATGACTGCGCTGCTGTTTGATATTGAATTATTGCTTATACTTCCGAAACTTCCACCACCAGTACCAGCGTTACCATTACCATTACTGAAACCTTTTTGGTCTGTCCCAGCTTTGAGGGTTCTTGTTCCTACACCTATATTTCCTGATGCAAATCCTGCTGATGTACCATAAAAGTCTGCCGCTAGTTTTATTTCACCACTACTCGCTGGTGCATTACCTTTACCATACAATCCTGACATAGCAAATTGTGTAGTCCCTGTGTTTCCAAAAAACTCATTCCTTACTTCTGCTAAAGTTATTTGACCACTACTTTGTAAAGGCATTTTTTAACTCCTCAATCTCTTGTTTGAGTTCTTTTATACAATTAATTAATAATCCATGTATAGCATCGTACTCTACAGTTTTATATTCTTTACCGTCATGTAGTGCAAGTTTCTTTTCTCTCACAGCTTCAGGTAAAACTTTTTCTAATTCTTGTGCAATAATACCTGCTGACTTTTGTCCATTGTGTCTAGTAAATGTAACACCTCTGACTTCATCAATCTTATCTAGTGCATTAGGTATCATTTCTATATCTGTTTTAAGTGCTAAATCAGAAACTGTAGTTGAGAAAGCAATGACATCTCCGTCTACATGAAGGTCGCCATCTGATTCTAGTCTCATTTCTTCAGCATTAGTCGTGTTAAATCTAAAAGCATCTATAGCATGGTCATAATGTAATACACCTATATCTTCATCATCAGGGTCTCCAAAAAATATTCGTGAGCTATCAGAAGTAGTAGGGCATAAAATTTGTAAAGTTGCATCGCCACTAGCACTTGTCACAACCATATCGTGTGCAGGACTAGCAGTTCCCACACCTACTCTATTGTTTGTTGAATCTACTTTTAATGTACTCGTATCTACAGTTACATCTCCACTTACTGTTAATGATGTGAGTGTGCCTACTGATGTAATGCCACTCAAATCTGAAGTTAATGCCATTGTGCCTGTACTAGCGGGTATAGTTAAAGTGTTCGTGCCTGCCGCTGCGGGTACGTCCACAGTTACCTGTCCTGAGCTACTGCCTTTGATTACTAATGCCATTAATCTGCCTCCTCTATTGTGTTACCTTCTTTTACCCATTCTTGTATAGCTTGATAGTGCCTGTTGTCAGATTTCATCGGCACAGAATATGCTCTGCCCTCGACAATAATTTCTACAGCACCCTTGTTGCCCTCATAATCTGTTTGATATTTAGCTGATGTAATATTCATAATTATAACTCCGAATCACAAAATACGACATTATCACTTCCGTCAGTATCATACATAGCAAAGTCTCCTGCGCTAGGTGTTGAAGCTGTTGAACTTACAACTATTTGAGCAACACCACCAGTATCTCCCATAAGGTGAGAAGCTACACTAGACACAGTAACTGCGTTAGTTGAAATACCAATCCTAAATATATGACAAGTATTGTTGTTAGGGTTAATCGAAAGAGTTGGAACTGCTCTCATCGGTACAGGAAAATTACCTGCACACTCAGCTTGAGTCGCACTATTCCAACGACCTGATGAACCTGACGGAAAATATTGAAAATACCTCTGACATCTAGCTAGACTTGTTGCCTTATCTTCAAACTGAAAGCTAGGTATACTGTTTGCATCAAATGTTCCTACTTCTAGTTGCACACCTGTTACATAAAAAGTTGCTGATGATGTAGCTATCCAATTAACACATGATGAGGTTCTGTATACTTTGCTTGAAGTTGTTTGCCATGAATCTGCTGTACCATTGTAATCTGTGCCTGACCCTAAATCCCACCTAATGCCTAGACCAACACCATTATTTGTTAGCCATGTACCTGATGTTCTCGCAGGAATATTAATTACTTTTTTCTCCCAAGTATCTGCTGATGATATTGTATATTCATCTACATAGTTCTCTGTTTCTGCACTATTTTGAAAACCTATACCATAAGTACCTGTAACTGATGACCTAACCCAAAACGATAATGTCATTGTAAGACAATCACTATTGCCTAGTCCAACATTTGCAATATCGCTACCTTCTACTGTATAAGTAAATCTGTAAGCGTCAGCAGCTGCTATCGAGCTATCAGCAGTAGCAACAACCATTTTCATACTGTTTAAAAATGTGCTATTAGGTGTGTCAGTATCTTGTGAAATCGTTATAGCACCACCACCACCTATATCATTAGCAAACCTATCTAACAACCTTGTGCTTGATGATTGAGAAGATAAAGAAGTTCCTCTTTGTGAAATCGCCATATCACCATTTATAATTAATGGAGTCGCTGTTCTTCTATCTAAAGCTACTGTGTTATCTGATACTGTACCAAATAGTGTTAATGCCATTATCCTAACTCCTCATCTGTTGGCTGTGTTTCAGTTGGGTGATTCCATGATGCTATGAAGTCTCCTTTACCATCTGAATTATTTTGCACAATAATATAATCTATGAAGTCTGAATCGACAACTTTTGGTCTTGCTGATTTAATTTTTTCTACTAAAGTTGCCATCATATTTTCCTGACAAAAAACGCTTGAAACCATTGTTGAAATTGCTCTGCCCTGAAAGATGTGCCTGTTGTATATCCAAATGCTTCAAAATAATCATCTGTATCTGCTTCAGCTAATGTAGAAAGTTTAACATATACAA
>VTLG01005818.1_pt1 | contig 37486 bp, 58 predicted proteins | sample 4694571 | NCBI WGS metagenome assembly VTLG01 (sample SAMN12604809, study PRJNA352737) | marine metagenome | biome: ENVO:00000447; feature: ENVO:00000209|ENVO:00000569|ENVO:01000036; material: ENVO:00002151; isolation source: viral sequences binned using virsorter ...
GGGGTCAAGAACAGTTAGTGTTCCTGTTGGACCCAACAGAAGAAACATACCAGAACTAGAAGACAAGATAAAAAAATTTAGTGAGCGTGTTTTAAAAGATGATTGTTTAGATCTTCCTAAAACAACTTATGTCACCAGAGAAATAGAACTTACGGGTGTGCAAAGAAAACTTTATGATGAGATGAGAAGATACGCTATTTCAGAACTTGAAGGTAAGGTTTGTTCTACATCAACCGTTATGGTGCAACTATTAAGACTACATCAAATATCGTGTGGATATCACGCAACGGACGATGGAAAACCACAACAATTACCTTGCAATAGGTTGACAGAACTTATGGATATTATTTGGGAGCTGTCTGGTAAAGCTGTTATCTGGTCCTATTATCAAAAAGATGTTGAAAGAATTATTGAAGAAATAAAAAAAGCTCATGGAGAAAATTCTGTTGTGGACTATTACGGACTTACTCCACAAGAAGACAGACAGAACAATATAAAAAAATTTCAAGAAGACCCTGAGTGTAGATTTTTTGTAGGCACAACACAAACGGGCGGATATGGTATCACATTAACAGCTGCGAGCACAATGATTTATTATTCTAATGGTTACGACTTAGAAAAAAGATTACAATCAGAGGCAAGAATAGATCGTATCGGTCAAGAAAAACCTATGACCTATATTGATTTAGTTGCTGGTGATACAATAGATACAAAAGTACAAAAAGCTCTTCGTGATAAAATGAATATTGCAAGTGAGGTCATGGGCGAAGAATTAAAAGCTTGGATTTAAATTTTTTTCTTGACACAATATTTAGTGGGTGTGGATAACTAACCACAACATTTTGTGTCAAGAAGTTTATTTTTATTTTTTGTCGATTTTTCTTGCAATCAAAATTTATATATCTTATAATCTCCCATAATAAAAATGCGAGGAAAAATATGAACAGACGAAGAGGACCAGTAATAACACAACAGTGGCTTGCAGATTTTTATGCCAACGGTGTTCAGGGAAAATACAAAGCTAGTATTAAAAAAGCTGCACAAGAAAATAACAAAAACAAGAAAGATAAAAAGGAGAAGAAAGATGTATAGATACATAGGCGTAGAAAAAGACACTCCAGATTTTCCAAGAGTATGGGGTGAAGGTAAAACACACACTGAAGCTAGATTACAATGTGAGATAGCTTTAAGAGAAAAACTTTTAGGTAAAATAAAGAGAGGTTGTAGAGAAATTTTTGCTCAACCTGAAAGATACATAATAAAAGAAGATAAAAATTAAACTAGCCAAGGCGGCCAGAAATGGTCGCCTTAAAAAAATCCTAAAATCCTTTCCAAAAGAACTAACGACACAGCCCCCACCGTGCCTAATAACACCCAATAGATTTTGTCTATCTTACCACCCAAATCGTGAATTCCATCATGCATATGTTTCATGTCTTTTTTTATCCCTGTTATATATCCGTATATAGAGAGTAAATGTTCTCTAGTAGTTTTGGGTTTTAATTTATCTCCATTAGGCATTTTTAATTCCTCTGTTTCTTAAAGCAATTTCTTTTTCTGCATCAGAATATAAGGCATTCTCTGTTCTGGTCAATCCTGGATTTTGTGCACTTAGCCCCTGATTTACCACTTGTTGTCCTTGTGTAATTACTTGAGCATTTGGTTCAGCTGAAGCCACTTGTAGTGGTATAGGTGGTGTTTCTATATTTTGTTGTTCAATAATTGTTTTAAAATTTTCAAAATCTATATCAAAATCTCCAGCTAAATTTAAGCCCCGCATATTAGCATTAATATCTCTTAATATGGGTAACACATCATCTATTGGTGTTGGTTCCTCAGCTATTCCCCCTTGGTTAAAAATAGGACGGTCTTCTAATCTAAATTTTTGAAAGTCTCTTTTAATACTTCGAACCGTAGGAGAAGCAGTTCTAAATGCACTTATACCACCAAATTTTTTACCTATTTCTCTAAACTTATCTTGTATACTTTCAGATGGAAAATAAGGCACAAATCTACCATTTTTAAGAGCAGAAAAAGCATCATCACTAATTTGTCTATCTTTAAATTCTCTTCTAATCGCAGCTTGTGATGTCCCTAACGTTTGAGCTGCAATAATATTTTTATACATTTCTTTTTGAACATTAAATCTAGCTTTGTTAGATACTATATATCTATCAATAATATCGTCTGGTTCTACAGGTCCACCTTTTAACAAACCAAAATATCCCCCCGTAAATTCTCTTCTAGCTTCTCTAATACCTTTTTGAAAATCATAAATTTTAAAACGTAAAGCTTTTTCTGGATCTACTTTAATAGGTCTAAATCCTATAAACCCTGCAAGTTGATCATCTAATTCTAATACCTCTCCAGTTTTTGTAGGAGCTTCTACTGCAGCTTGTCCCAATCTTACAAATTGTTTGTAGGTTGGTGCTAAAGAATCAGCTAAATGTCTTAATCTAATTACAGCTTTGTCACCTGGTGATGTCTGCTCTGTATATAAAAGTCTGCCATCTCTAGTTCTTCCCTGCCTAAAAGTAACGTTTGCAGCTGCTTCAGTCCAAATAGACTCATCAATAAAAGGTGAGGCTATATCTGCTGTAGCTTCATCTAAACTTTTTACAAAGCTTGCTAATAAACTATCTCCATCCAACTCACCTTGTTGTATTCCTAAGGTTAAAGTTCTAAAAGGTCTTGCCATTAAATCATAAGCTAATGAGTGACTTAGATCTATGTATTTTAATGTTCCATCATCATCTCTTACAGGAACTAACGTAGAATTTTTTGACCAATCAGGGACGAACTGTCTTAGTGCTTGAAGCTCCTCCTCACTAACATCATACGCGGCTTTAGCTGTTTCTGTTATTGCAGCTGGAAATACAGTCATGGTGGTTGCCATACCTAGTATTCTTCTCATACCTGTTCCATACATAATATTATCATTTTTTACAAAAGCATTGGCTCCAATATCAAAAACTACAGGTGTAATGTTAGAACCCCTTGTAGGTCTAGAGTGTTTCATTTCTTTGATGGCTTGAAAACCAATACCAGTAGTTGTTCTTATCATCTCTGAAGGAAACGACATAAAATTACCAAACGGTAAGTTTCTAGCTAGTTTTACATAGTTGCCTACATAATCATAGTTAGGCACTGTATTTTTAACTATGTCAGCTGCTTCTTCTTTTATTTCTCGTGTAGTTTTGCTTACATTGTTTTTAGTGTATGCATTTTTTAATCTACCATATTCACCTGCGTAGTTTAATATTTTAAAAAAATCATCCTCTGCAATGTATTGACCTTGAAATCTTCTAAACGCTCCTTTACCAAAAGCTTGAAGCCTACTCATCATTGGTTTAAGACCTGAGTCTATATCAACAGATTTAGCACCAAAGCCCATATCTCTAAATAAATTTTTTAAATCTCCCACTTGTACTTGAGAGTTTACCACACCAAGATCTAATAATTCTCTATATAAAGCCTCTTGTTCTTTAGTAGATCTTTCACCAAATCTAAGTATTCCAGCCGCTGTACGTGGACCTAAACCTCCTAGTGCCTCATCAAAACCTTGTCTTACTAGTCTTGGATTAAACATAATTCCATTTGCTGCACTAAATGCAGCTGCACTAATAAAATTTCTTAAGTGTGTTGGTATAGATAAAACTGTTTTAGCAAGTTGTGATACACCTTTAGGAAATAAAAGAAGAGATCTATATAAAGTTGTGGCTGCATTTTTAGCTACGTTTGTTTGATCCACTGTTTCAAGAATACCACGAGAATTTAATTTACCCTGAACACCAGTTGCATTTTTAAGAGCTTCTTTTATTTCTCTTGTAGTAAATTTTTTAGCTAAAGGATTAGAAATTATACCGTTTTGAGTTAACTCACTCATTAAATCATCTAATGGAACTATGTCAGCTACATTATTTGTAGCTCTCGCTGCTTCTTTTTGTGATCCCCAAAAAAATCCTCTACCAATCGGAGGTCCTCCAAGAGCTATCTTTTGAATTTCAGAATTTGTTTTATTTATATCATCTAAAAATTTAACAGTTCTACTTAAAGAAGATAGTGCACCCATCCCTTGAATAATTGTATATCTTGGATCTGAAAACTTACCAAAAAATTTTTGAAAAACTTCTTTATCAGCATCTTTTATATTAATTTTTTTACCCACTACCTGTATTGTCCCTCCTAAATCTACTAATTGAGTAAATGCTTTTTCAGTCTGTCCTTCCATTGTTGAATTATTATAGGTTTTATTAGGCAAAGCAGGGGGCTTTTTCATTTTAGAAACTTGTTCTAATATTTCATCCGCTAACATCTCTGCGTCTTTTCTAAACTCTATGTCATCAACAAGAGTTGTTCCATTAGTTTCAGCTAAACTACGTCTTATAACATTAACTGTATCATTGTATACTTGGTCAGTGGGTAGATATCTTTTAAATCCTAAAATACCTTTTTGTTCAAATATATTATAAGTGTTACCTATAAAAGATTTTATACGATCAGCTGTAATTCCTTTTATTTCTTTTGTTACCTCTCCAGCTTTAGCTGGAGGTGCAGCTCCCTCTATAACTTTTATTAAACTATTAAACTCACCTCTGGCTTCATTTAAAACATCTTTAATTCTTAATCTTGCTTCTTTGCTAATATTTTTTTCTTTAAGAGCATCAACTAAGTTATCTAATCTATTTACATTAATTCCTTTACCTAAATCTCCTTCTAATAAAAGTTCATTAAGCTGTTTCATAAATTCATCTTTTTCTTTCGTCAAAGATTTATCATACACGTGTTTTAATTCTGGAAAGATGTTATTAATTTCTTTAGTAATATTTTTAAAAAGTCTTTGAGCTTCATTTACATCCCCTGCTTTTAGACCTCCAAATCTTCTCACACCTTCAAATAGTTCTCTAGTAAGACCTCCTTCAGGTGTAACTGTAGAAGCTATTTTAGCTAAAGCTCTATTAAATCTAGAACTACTATAAGCTAAATCTTTACCTTGTGTTGCTAGAAGCTTGGCACTTTTACCCACACCCGCTACAAAAGGCACAACTAATAAAGACTCAGAGCCAAACTTTACTCTATTTAATAATTTACGAGCAGCATCTCCTCGACCTTCAACTCTTTCATCTCTATCTAAACGGGTAGGTGAACCTGTAAATATATCTCCAAAACTACCTATGTCCTCTACATCCGCCACAAACATTTCACCAGCTGCTCCACCCATTACTCCAGCAGCAAATCTTTTAACACCTGCTTTTTCATTTAAGGCTCTAGTTCTTTCCGCTACTTTACTCATGCCAGGTGTTATCGTTACATACCTACCACCTTTTTTAGCATCAATTGCTCTTTTTGCTAACTTGTTTGCTATTTTAGTACCTATCTTAAATCCATAAGCACCAGGTATACCAATAGAAGTTATAGCCTCCGTTAACCTACCTGCTGCGTTTGCTTCGGCTATTTCATCAAAGGGATTTATTTTATCAAAGAATTGTTCTACTTTTACAGCCGTGTTTGTATCAGCTCCGAGATCTAATAGTTCAGCAGCCAAAGATACAACACCTTCTGGAACTTTTATTAATCCAGATCCTATACCTGCGATTGCAGACGTGTACCAACTAGTTGGGTTATCCTCTTCGGGTCCTTTTAAAGGAGTAAATTTAGTTACCACTTTCAACTCCTATCTTAATTTAGTTGTACCTTTTGTAGCTCGATTTTCTATTTTTAGAATATCCTCAAGTTCCTTCATTGTTACAGCATTTGGCCCTAATTTTTCTTTTTGTTGACGTATATATACAGGTATTTTAGTTTTATCATCCTCAGGTCTTTGTGGTATTAAAGTAAGTCCTCTCTCGCTAGCTATTTTTTCGGCGTCGGATCTTGTAAGACCCGTTTTAGTAACAACCTCCTCTTTTTCGTTCACACTAAGATCTATTTCTTTAATTTCTGGTATGTCACTAAAACTATAATTTTTTACAATATACCCTCCTTGTTTTTTAGCCGTTTCTTTTTCAGCCTCAGTGACTGGTTTTCTTACCTCTGTAATACCACCAGTTTTTGCATTTACAAAATACTTAATACCTTCAGAAAAATTTTTCTTATTAGCGGATGTAAAATTTTTTAAATTACTTTTTATATTTAAATCAGTGGATATGTAATTAGTAGCTGGAGCTAATTCACTTGCTAAAAATCCTTTAGCTTGATCATATAAAGTTCCTGTTTGATCTTTACCTGCACTATCCACATACTTATATTTAGTTGTTAAAATCTCACCCATTTGGTTTGCAGCTGAAATATCCTGAGTATCATTATAAACTTGTTCTTTTATAGTAAGAAAGTCTGCACTACCACCAGCAGCTGCTGTTTGAGCTTTAACTGTTTCTGTTATTTTTGTAAGTTGGAACGCTTGATCGTTATTTATTAATCTCTTCTCATAAGCTCGTTTTTCTTGTTCTGTCATTTTTTCATATGCTCTTTGTTCTCTCAATAGTTTAGCATCTAAAGCTTCTTTTCGATCTCTATCTAAATTTTCATAAGCTCTTGTTTGTTTTAATAAATTAATTTGAAATGCCTGTTTCTTATCCTCTGTTAAATCATTATATGCTCTATTGTCTAAAGTAGAGGCTCTTAAATAATTTCTTTCATCCTGAGTTAAGAAATTTTTGTAGTCTCTTTCATCAGCTGTTAGAGCTAATTTATATCTTTGATCATCTGCTCTTGCTTGATCGGCTAATCCCAACTCAGTTCCTTTTAATCTAAGACTTCTTTCAAACTCTGCTTCTTTACCTAACCTGTCTAGTAAAGCTTTATTAGCTGGACCTAGTTTTGAAACAGCATCAGAAAGAGATGTGGCTGTAGCTATCTGTGGACCTGCCGATAATAAAAAAGTAGTTAAAGGATCCGTACCTTGGTATCCACCTACACCTTCTCTTAGTTGAGCCATATACTCAGAAATTGATCTAGGTTCTTCTATTTTCATTGCACTTTTAAAAGCCTCTGGACTTTCATAGCCTTCTAATTCTACGCCTTTAGCTTGTTCAACAATATTAGGGGCCAAAGCTGTTAATTGATCTGATAATATTGCTTCTCTTTCTGCAAATTTTTGAGGATCGAATCTTTTTAAATATTCTTCTTCAGGATTAGGATAACCACTTGCAGCTTGTACTCTATCTGTAATACCAGACATAATACCAACACCAACGTTACCGCCTTTTCTAAACATCGGTCTTTTAAAAGTTCTACTCATTACGAAGTTAATGTGCCTGGTTGATTAAACGCTCTGTATATACCTGCTAATGTTGCACCTGTTCCAAGAGCTGTTGCTAGAGGGCTTGGACTAGGTTCTGTTATTTGTCTAGTTTGACCTGGGTATCCAGCTATTAAACTTGTTACACCGCTACCAAAAGCTTGGGTTGCACCTAATGGTTGATTTAATTGTTGTTGAGCCAACTGTTGTTGGGCCGCTAACTGAGCTTGTCTTTGCGCTTGATTCTGTGCGCCAAGAGTTGATAAAGCTCCAACATCTTGACCTAAGAAAGATTGTTGTGCTCTACCTAATCCTAATTGATTAGCTGCTAAGGTTTGTTGATTTAGAAATGCTTGTTGAGCTAAATTTTGAGCTTCGCCAAAACCTTGTTGTAATAATTGTGCTTGTAATGCTGCACGGTTCCTGTCGCTTGCACTTTGGTACTCTGCTCTTTGAACACCTTCTCTACCACCTCCAAGAACACCTTGGCCTACAGCTTGAGCGGCAATGTTAGGTATACCTTTAGCTGCTTGAACATCAAATTCTTTTAATGTAGCATCTATAACATCTTGTTGATATGGAGACATGAAAGCTTGAAAAGCTGTTGGCCCTGTTAATGCTCCAGCTTGAGCTTGCCTTGCAGCTGCAGATTGTAGGAATGGTTGATACGCTCCTAAACCTTGTGTAGCTATTTGTTGTGCTTGAGCCTGTAAAGGATCTTGAGCAGCTACAAACTGTGGACCAAATACTTTGGAAAGATCTGCTGCTTTAACTTGACCTGTTGCTGTTGCAAGATCTCCTAAAAATGTTTTACCAGCAGCTTCTATAAACTCTGGTGGTAATATACGTTGTTCTGTTACTTCAGCCATTATGCTACCTTACTCTCTAAATTTTTCATTTGATCATACATTCTTTGTGCTCCTTTTTCAATGCTGCCATCACCAGCACCTCTAACAGCATCAGCTGTCATTACAAATTCATTTTTACTTAACATAGCTGGTACATCATCAGCTCTCTCTTTTATGCCCACTGGCACAAAACCACCTTCATCTCTGTAATCTCTTTCCATGACACCCGCTTGATTAGTTCTCATAATACCTGTTGGCATGCCACCAGCAGCTAATCCTTTTTTCTTTTTTTCAATAAGTTTTTTAATTTTTTCAAGATCAGGTTTAAATGGTTTTTGTTTCATAGGTATTTTAGTTTTAGCCTCGTCTCTATTCTCAGCTAACATTTTTAATATCTCAGATCTATACATTTCTTTTGTACCTGGGTTTCCTACAGAAGCTCTTTCAAGATCAGACATAGGTTCTCTTAATACTTCATTAAACATGTATTTTTTTGGACCGTCTTTTAAACCTATACGACCACCATCCTTTACAGCTATGGGTTTATTTCTTTTTAAGTATTGTAAAAACTCTTGCATCATTTGATTTTGATTTTTCATTTTTTCAAACTCACCTTTTTCTTGTAAAAATTTTTTAAACTCTTCTTCTGGAAAAGGCATTTTACCATCTGCAAAACCAACTCTACCACCGGTAGCGTATTCAGATATATTCATTTCTGCAAAAGCTTCTATCTCTTCGGGTTTAGCGTTTGGATTAGTTTTGCTGTAATAGTCTTTTAAATAAATTTTTAATTTTTCTGGATCTCTTTTGGTAGCTTCTATTTCTTCAGGGTCCATACCTGCTGCAGCTAAAATACTTCCTACTGCTCCAACAGTAAGACCACCCCCAGGTACCTTACCTATAAGACCTTTTAAAAACCCCTCACCTCCAGTTGGTGTAGAGCCTCCGCTAAATATTGCTGAACTTATTCCACTTAAACTTCTCAAATTTGTAGGTAAAAAACCTTTCATACCAAAGGCTCCTCCAGGTAAACCGAAAGCCCCTATACCTAAAATAGCTGCTTTACCCAAAGGTGATTTAACAAACTTTTTAACACCTTTACCTATGCTTTTTACTAAGCTTCCTAATCCGTATAGTTGTCTGGGTTCTTGCATCCGTGATATTGCCATAATGTTGTCTAAATTTAAGTTAAAGGCAGGCGTACTAATCCTGAAATATCACACTTTATTTGATTTTTTTACTATCGTCAACAGGTTTTAAGTTATCAAAAAATCTACCATAGTATTGATATTCACCCACATGATTAATATAATCCATGATATAAACAAAGACTTTGCCCCCCATATCCGTCCATCTTTGACAAAAACCAAAGTCTTCACCAAAATATCTTTTGGTATCGGTTTCATGAAGGGTATCAAAAAAATTAAAAAAGTTTTCTTTTTTAACCTCTTTTCCATTTATATTAGTGGGTTGATAAATCTCTAGTTCTGGATATTTTTTAATCATATCCGTTAATACTTTTCTTTTAATTAACATACATCCTGTTGGAGCGTGAGTTACTTCTACAACTCCATTATTTGAATCTATGTTGGTTTGATCGCTTAATTTTAAAGGGAATGTATATCCAGGTTTTTTAAGATCCTCTGCTGATTTAGCCTCGTGTCTAGCCAACCATACTTTGTCCCAATTAAAAGATTTCATTGGATACGGACAAGATATAACGTCTTTGTCAGCTGCTAACATTTTTTCAATTGTAGAAAAATCAAAATCAATATCTGAATCAATAAACAATAAATGAGTATAATTATCTTTATGATTTAACATTTCAGCCACACATAGATTTCTACCTTGAGTGACCAAAGATGATTTCATTAATGTAAAACTAACTAATATGTTTTTTTGTAAACACTTTTGTTGAAACTTTAAAACAGCTTGACAATAGTGCATAGAAACATCGCTGTGCACAGGGGTACAAACCATAATTTTGTGTGGTGATGTACTTAAATCAATCGTAGTAATTGATGTATCATTTTCACTGTTATCAAACCATATAGGTTTAGTTGGATCTTGCATCTAAAACTCCTTTCAAAAATGTCTGCCATTGATTACCTATTTTATTCCAATTGTAATAAATATTAGCATAATTAGATTGTGAATTTAAATGGGCATGAATTTGTTCTGTGTGTATAGTTTTAGCTGCTTGTTCAATTGCAAACCCAAATTTTTGAGCTAAAGCTTGGTAGTTATTATCATAGGGAACATACATTGGAAACTCTGCTCCTGTCTCATACAACGCACCAAAATCAGTTATGATAGAATAAAGACCAGCTGCCATGCACTCTAATAAAGATATGCAGAACGTTTCTTCAAATATGCTAGGATATACATACATGTGATAATTTTTTAAATTATCTTTTATGTATTGATTAGGTTTATATCCTATATAGTTTACATTAGATAAACTCTCTGCTTGTTCATATAGTTCTTTGTAATGATGATCACTCTGATCATAAAAATGTTTTCCATATACTTCGGTTGAAGAGTATACGTCTAGAGTTATTAAAGGGTTCTTAACTAATTGCATGGCTCCTAACAGAACAGATAAACCACGCCAAGGTGTATTTTGATGAACTATTCTTATCGGGTCACCTTTTTTATATGGTTTTGAAGGTTCTATTTTATCTATACCATTTTTTATAACTACAGATTTATGTGTTGGAATATTAAAATTATATCTATATTTTTCGTATGTCCAATGAGAATTAAATACATACCAATCATACTTATCATGATTGGTTGAGTTACTAAACCAAGGAGCTAGATTAGGTTGATCATAAGAATTTTTTTGCCAAAGAATATTTGGTTTAGTTGAATGCAAAGGTATTTTTTCTGGAACCGAAGTACAAATTTGCACTTGGTCTAATAAACTATTATCGACATATTTTTTTAAATACTCGAATTGTAGTTCTGTTCCGCCTTTAGGGTTTTGGTTTCTTATTATCATTCATCACTTTCTGAAATACTTGTAAACCCTTATTGGTAACTTGCACAGTAACGTCCTGAACAATATCAGGTCCTTCCATTTTTTTAGAAGAAGTCTCCCCTGTCTTTGTGTTCCTATAAGTAGTTATTGTAGTACAGTCTATCTTTATAGTATTATCCATTTTCATTCTCTCTATTTATTAAAGCATAACTTACAACAACTGTTACTTTATTAGCTGTTGCTGCCTGTGCCTTTATAGCATCTCCCGCTTCTAAATTCAAGCTTTGTGGGGTTGCATTTTCTTGACTCGATGCTCCCATACTTTTTCTAAAAAACTCTATATCCGTGCTCGCAGAACTATCTCTTAAGGAGGCATTACATAATATGGTTCCAGTGCTTGAGTTAGTGAAATACACACTTTTGACAATAGCCACAGCTGATGTAGAAATAGTTAAAACAGTATTAAGATTAGTATCCGCTAAGGATTTAATTGCGTTTTTGTATTGAATACTCATGACATGAAATAATTAAAAGCGTCTTGTTCGTTCTTTAAATCTTGTTGAAAAGAAAAATTAAGTTGTTGTTTCATGGTGGTTAAAGATTCTATAATTTGTCTTTGATTATCTACTTCATACTCTGGTTTAGGTTCAGGTATGTAATTAGTTATCTTGGCCATAATATTTTATTACACTTGTCTTGGTCCTCCAGGTCCTCCAGGTCCCATGCTTTGACCACCAACTCCTTTATCCATATCACCTGGTCCTGTTCGTCCCCCTGATCCTCCTTTTCCACCTTCATAAGATTGATCTTCAAATGCAAAACCCCCTGTTATGATAGGAGTCTTATCGGTAGGAAACTCTCCTGCACCTCCAAACTCTTCTGTAATTTGTGAGCCTTGATCTATTAATCTTTGTCTTGCTGCTGTTATTAAATTAGTAGGATTTTTTTCACCCTTTAATAAACTAGCTAAGTTTGTATAACCTCCTTGTATTTTACCAAGTGGATACGCTGCACCAATTTGTCTTGGATCAAAGACATTAGACAACATGCTTAAAACCCCTCCAGGGATATCAGTAAAGGTTGCATCTACATTTTTACCATCTTTAGTTTGATATGCCCCTGTTCTCAAATTTTTATATGCTTTTATTTCAGTTGGAACAAAATCAAATCTGCCTGGAGCTAGTTTAGTATAAACATTTCTAGTTATAATTTTTTCATCATTCATATCTAAATCACCAAACGGGCCTCCTGTTCCTTCAGGAAAATCATCTCTAGGAGGTCCTTTCATTGGAAACAATGCTTCTATACCAACGGGTTGTTCTGATACAGGCATCACTGGTAACATAGAGGGTACTGGTAGTTTAGTTGCTACTGGTGGTGGAAAGATACCTGTTATATCAGGTAAACCTTGTTGTAAATATTGTTGTGCTAAATCAAATAAAGTATTTGCCATTATCTTCTTCCATCCGGTTGAGCATCTAATCTAAGAGTTCCATATCTCCAAGTTTCGCCCGTTGAGTCATTTTCTATTCTAAGAGACACTAATCTTCCTCTTGCTCTCGTATCTACTTTATCAGTTGTTGATGTAACTGTAAAGGGTCCAAGTGGAGAACTAACTGGGGTGTCATCAGGAAAATCACTAACAAACAAAGTAATTTTAGCATTTCCCTCTTGGTATTTAAAATCAGGTATAAATCTTTTAACAGACATAATAAACTCTCCATCTCCTCTGTAGTCAGCCACACCCGTTGTTTGACCTAAAGCGCTACGCCTAGAAGTTATATCATAATCTCCAGATCTAATAAATGCAGATATGGCGGTTGTGCCCGCGTTATTAACTTGGTCGTTTCCTACTTCATGAGCATAATAAATACTAGCTCCGTATTTATTAGTTATCCCTAATATTTCTGGAAAAACAGGGGTAAGGGTGTCTCCATAATCAGTTGCATAAGGCACTTCAAATACCCCTTGATCTTGATAAGTCGTTCTATCTAAAGAAGAAGTAGTCCAACAATTTTCTGAATAATTATAAGTTACACATCTATCAATTTGATCAGATCCACTTTTTGGATAAAACCAATTAACCTCTGTATACAAATTATTCGATCCAGAAAATATAACATCACTAGAACCAAAATTTAATCCCAAGTTAGTTCCATCAGTTGTAAAAACAAAATCTTCAACAAGAGATGGTAAAGATTTAACTGTTCCGTCGTATGCAAAAAACCCTCCTTGTGTTCCCATCCAAAATACAGCTCCATTAACATAAGAGGCTGCATGTTGACCTATGCACCCACAGTTTGTACCAACCTGTCTTACAGAAAAAGTAAATGGTGGACCAACAAATTGTATTACGTACGCAGCAAGATCAGTTAATACAAAGACATAATCTTTACCTTGAAGAGCTGCTCTAATTTCATTACCAGTATCCAATCTAAAAGTTCCCGCTGTATTGGTAGCGGTGGGAGCGTAAGTATTTAAATCTTCTTGATTAGAAAATCTTACAAACATAGGATCTTGTGTGGTGGTGTCACCAATAGTCGTCTCCGTTCCGAAGTGAAATAAATGTCTGTCTCTATCAGATACTAATGTAAATCTGGTAGCAGTTGGATTATTTGTGGTTTGAAAATTTGTGGTTGATTTAGATGCACGATTACCTCTAGGACTTGAGGCCCCTGCATCCCACGTAAAAGTCTCACCGTTAAATATTGTTGCAACTAAAACTTCACCAAAGTTATCAAGACTCCAGTTACCTGCGCCTAGAGTTACTGAACCTGTAGATCGTTCTGTGCCCCAGGTTTCAACGTTCCACGCAGATGTACCCCATCCATAACCTCCTGTTTGTATAGTTGGTCCTACAATAACATAAGGGTTAACTGTTGCAGCTCCAGCAGCAGTCATTCCAGAACCTGTTTCTACGCTGGCTGCTTGTATTGTAAATTTATCAACATCAGGGACGGTTAATATTTCATAAGTTTTTTGTAAATCTGCAGCTGTAAATGCACTGGCTCCAGTCACTGTTACAGCGGATAAAGTAATATATCTTCCTACCGCTAGTCCATGAGATCCTTTGTTAATTGTAACAACGTTTGAGTTATTTACAGTGGTAATAGTGCATCCTGTAATTGCTGTATCTAAAGGACTGATATCATAAAAAGCATTTCCATAATATAAAAACAAACCCTGAGAGGTTCCTATAGCTGCATATTTTTCACCAGCAAAACTAGAAAAAGCAACTTGAGCTCTTGCTGCCCCTGGAAGAGTTTTAGAAGCTGCAGTTAATTGTGACCATCCACCTATTTTTTCTGGTAATCCATATCTAAATCTTACAAAATCACCGTCTGTCCATTGACCTTCGGCCCCTGATTCCGTGTCTTGTTTATTAAATCCTGCCTTGAAATTTAGTTTTTGTAGCATATAATGCCTTATATATCAGTTTTTTAGAGAATGAAAGTAACATAATTATGGACCATTTAGAAGCTATTGTTTCATTAAACAATATAGTAAACCCTGATTTTTCGAAAAAAATAGTTTCGCTTATAGATAAAAAAGCAAAGAAAAATCTCAAAGTTGGTTCAGGAAGTGATGAGCTAATAAATAAAAAAGTCAGAAATGTAAAGGGATATCAATTAAACTTTGATACTCCTAGAAATGAGTTTTATTGGAACTTAATAAAAAAAGAAATAGAGAGGCTATATGTTTATTACACAATTAAATTTCCAAAAATGAGTAGCAATAAAATAAATCAAATTGATTTATTAAAATACCGTGTAGGTGGAAAATACGAAGTACACATTGATCATTTTAGCACGACAACTAGATGTTTAAGTGTTATAATAAATTTAAATGATAATTATAAAGGAGGAAATTTAGTGTTTACAGATCAAAAAGAGATAGAAATTAAAAGAATAAAATTACAAAAAAATTCTATCGTTTTTTTTCCAAGTAATTTTTTATATCCTCATACAATTGAACCAATATTGAAAGGAACAAGGTACAGTATAGTAGCATGGCTGCAGTAAAAAATGTAAATATAGAAAATTTTATTGGTGTATATGACAATTATATAACCAAAGAAGAATGTGATAAAGCTATCAGTTTATTTGAAGATCAACATAAATTTAAAAATACCATTGATAGAATGCAGTTGGAGAATAGATCAATAACCACGATACAAGATCGACAATTTTTTGGCGGGGGTTATAATATGGATATTTGGTGGGAGGATTTAAAATCCTTAGTATATAATTTTGATTTAGCATGGCACCATTATAAAAAAAATACAGGGGCTGCTGCAGCGTATAGTCAAGAAAAATTTTTTTATACTACAGTAAAAATTCAAAAAACTTTACCCACACAAGGATATCACGTTTGGCATATAGAACATAATCGTGGTATGGAGAATGAGGGTAGGGCTTTTGCCTATACAGTTTATTTAAACGATGTTGAAGAAGGTGGTGAGACAGAGTTTTTACATTTTTCAAAAAGAGTAAAACCAAAAAAAGGTAGAATTGTTATATGGCCAGCTGCTTTTCCATATCTTCACAGAGGTAATCCACCTTTATCTGGTGAAAAATATATTTTAACTTCTTGGTTAATGTTACGATGAATATGATGTAGGTCTTGAGCCTTTTTCAGATTCTTCTCTTGGGTCATTATCCCAGTCCTCTTGCAACTTAGTTAAGTGTGCAGAATCCCATTTAGTAGTAAAGTCTGAAATTTCACCTAGGTTTGCATCCTCCCACGTAGAGTGAGGAGTCCCATCTCTGTATTCCACTGCATCAGTTGGATTAGATGTTCCATATTGAATAGCCCAAATATTAGAAAATTTAGATTGAGACCAAAAAGAATCATCGTCAATTACGTAGCCAATACCTTCAGAAGCACCTTCTGCATGATTTTTAATAATACATTTGTCTTCAAATACTATTGTCCAATTTGCGTTAGTTGCCATTTTTTCTCCTATGTCTTAATTATGTAAATTATTGCTATATAAGGTTGAACAACTGAAGTTGCGGTGCCTGAAAAAGTACTACTAGCAGTCCCTGAAAAAGTTGCACTCATATTGTGTGAGTGACCTGTCCCTGATCCTGTATTATTAACGTTTTGTTGAGTTGTGGGACCTGTCTGATTCGCAGGTATATTGCTACCTGGGTTGGTCGCATTACTAAGTCTTGTAAAACTGTGGCTGTGTGAAGCCAGTTGACCTGTTGATAAAGTAGCGTTAGCTGTCGAACCACCCACTGTCCCTGAAATGTTAGTGCTTACAGCTCCACCAGATGAGACAGTATTAGCTCCTCCAGTTGATGCTAAAGCTTTAGTTCCAGATTTTCCAACTGCTACGTTATCCTGTAAATCAGGTAAATTAAAAGTAGAGGCGCCATCACCAGCTCCATAAGTTGTACCTACAATAGCAAATAATGCAGAATAAGTTGATCTTGAAACTGCTGCTCCGTCACATTCTAAAAAACCTGTTGGTACAGAAGATGAAGACCACGGCACAATAGTAGCTGTGGGAATTCCCTCGATACCTGTAAGATTTGCCCCTGAAAAATCGTATTTTGTTGCTTCGTAATTTGACATATTATTTCTCCGTGTAAGTCCATCCTGTTGTAGCATCTCCTGAGAATACTAATCCAAAGGCTGCACCTTGTGTGTTTACAACAAGATCTGATGCTGCATTTGCTATATTAGAAGAGTTTCTACCAACAGTCAATGCGTTACTATTAAAGTCATAACCTTGATCTACAAAGTGGACCTCATCCCCTGTAGCAGGAGATGCTGGAAGCGTAATCGTTACTCCTCCACCATTTGTGTTTACTAAAAGTTTAGCACCTGCTTGAACTGTCTCAGCTGCAGATACTACTCTCCACTTTCTATACTCGTTTACTTTTTCAATATTAGTTCCATCAGAATATAAATTGTAGCAATTACCTTCACATAAAAGAACACCCGTTCCAGATGCTGTTTTAAAAGTTAAAGTATTTCCCGCATGATCACATGCATCCTGAACTAAAAAAGTCTTTTCTATTGAATCTGGTATACTAACTGTTCTATTTGCTGCAAGAGTTCCTGTTAATTTAATAACTATATTTTTACCATTTGATAATGCACCATTAGAGAATGTTAAAGTTCTATTAGCGTTGGTTACGTTAAAAGTTGTAAAGCCACCAATCGCTTGTTCTAAAATTAATAAATTAGTATTTGTAATTTGTCCCCAAGTTCCTGAATTTTCACCAGTTGCTTGAACTGTAAGTTTTAGGTTAGCAGATGTTGAATTCGCCATATTTTGTTCCTTGTGTATTCATTTTATTAAAAATAAGAGTTTGTGTCAAACTCATTATGCAGCCACCTCTTGCCAACCTGGAGGATCTATAGGTGCTGAACCTGTATTAACTTCGTTCCAGATTAGAGCATTACCATTTCCTTGGTTCATAGTCAACCCTAAACCAGTCACTGAAACGTCCACGTGAATAACAGCTGTCACACTAGCTAATTGAGCATTCATGGCTATGCCTGTTACATCTACTTCTTGACTTGGAACAGCTGTGACACTAGCTAAAGTGGCAGTCATTGCAATACCTGTGGGAATATCGGTGTAATTAATAATACCCAATGCATTTCCTAAAGATGCAGTCATGGCCTCTCCAATGATCATTGCATCTGGAGCTGGATCTACATTACCAAGAGTTACTTGAGCTACGTTTAGAGTATTTAATTGTAAATTTGCATCACCTTTGACAGCTTGTGGTGCACTCACCGCCGCGGTCATAGCTATTCCAGTTACAGCTGCCGTAGCAAACTGACCTTCAACTCCCCATGCATTTACGTTCCATTGTTGTCTGCCCCAACCTGTTTGGTTAAACGCTTGAACAGTCCCAAGTCCCATGGACATTGCAATACCTGTAGCCATTGCATCAGGACCAGCATCAGCAACTCCTAATGCACTTGTTAAAGGGAGACCAGTTGGAAATACTTTTGTTTGAATATCGATGTTAGTGGTAGTTCCAAGACTAGCGGTCATTAATTGACCGTTGTTTGTTGAAGTGGTGGCAGTTACATCAATATGAATTGTTGGGCTACCTAGAGCCCCTGTTATAGGAAGACCTGTGGGGAGAACGTTACCAGCAATGCTCCAAGCAAAATCACCCCAGTTGGCTCTACCCCAACCTACATTAATTTCACCAACAGTTGATTCATCCCCTAAAGTTGCAGTAAGGGCAATACCCGTAACTGTAAAGCTCGGATTTGCTAAATCATTCCATTGGTTTTGGCCCCAAAAGCCAGCACTCCAAGTTCCTGATCCACTCATAGGAGTTTACCCCCTACGATTAACCAGAGATCCTTAGAATCGCTGCTGTTGAAGTCTGTGCTGGAAACTGAATTGTAAATACGCCTGAAGTAGCTGTTTTATCTCCACCGAAATCTAAAACACATACAGATGCGTTTGTTACCGCAGATGATGTATTATAGATTAATGCTCCTCTTGCAGTTATAGTGACTCCAGTAAAGGATCTATCTGCAAAGTCCACTCTTGCTACACCAGCTGTTATTGAAGTTGCTAAGTTTACAAGTGCTCCTCCACCAGAAGTGTATTGACCACTGTTACTAACTTCTTGCGTAGTTGTAAATGAAGTTGTCGCTGAGTTTAGAGTCGCTGAAGAAGTATAAAGAGCTATCTTAAATTTGTCACCACTTGAGCTTGAAAAATTAGCATCACCCTCTAGTAGTTGTTTCTTGAACGCATTACAAATTGCTTGTGTTATTGCCATGTTTATCTCCTATTTACCTATACGAGGAACACCACTTTGATATTCATCTCGTCTTCTTCTTCCCATTTGTTCTATTGAGAAGCCTTCTACCACTTGTTTATACTTTCCTTCGTACAATTGCAAGAGATCATTTGGCCCTTTTAAAAAACCATATGCCTCGACCAGGCATGCATACAAAAGTCCGTTGGGAAAATTCAAACTTAAATATGTAGTAGAAACTGTACTAGATAATCCGTCTGGTTTCAAGATATAATTTAATTGTATAGTGTAGGTCTGATCAGGCGTGGGAGCCACAACTATCGTATTTTCGTCCCAGTTACTATAATATTTAGGTGTTCCTTGAACTTCTAAATTGTTAAATTCTGACATAAAACTAGTATCTCTATATTGTAAAAAATCTCTGTCATTAGCCACCCCAACTCCTGCGGAATCCACTATTTGAGCAGATCTGATTACTAATAGATTTTGAGGAGTATCTATAAATCTTTGACTAGCCACCATTTGAGCAGTTACATATCTTCTATTATTGTCGGAATCTACATCTCTTAAAATTCTAAATTCTGCATTTTCAATAAAACCATTTACAATAGTATCAGTTAAAACTGTGCTAGTAACTTCCGTATAGTCTCTAATTTTTTGTACTAATTCTGTATATGTCATGATATTGTTACCGCTACATCTCCTAAAGTTAAACTTGCTTCTCTTCTTCTATTTATATCAGATGGATTTTCTGGCACCATAGAATTATTACTTTGATCTTGAAAAGAAAAAGATCCAGGTAGAGTTAAATCAGCAATAATTCCTCCTCCACCACCAGTTTGTAAATTAAAACGTTGTGGTCTTGCTTGCTCTAATCCTTGAGGATCTGCAACAAAAGGTTTTGGTTCTAACTGTGGTTGTTTTTTTTCATATTCTGTAATGTGAACAAAAGCTCCATTCCACTCTGTAACCATCTCTCTCCACGGAAAAGCTTGACCGCTTCTATCTGAAATTGCTAATGCGTATTTTCCTTTTGCAAATTTTGCCATTATATCTCTGGGTAATAAGTTTTAGGTGAAATGTAAACACTAGCAGGTGAACCATCTTCTGCTAATGCCCTTTGTATTTCATCCTCATAAATTAATTTCATTTCTTGTGTTCTTTGCGGTGCTTTTTTCATAGCCATGTAATAAGCTAAACCTGCACACATACATGGCACAAATCTATTAACAACATCTGCTTCGTTTGTGTATTTACCTGCATCCTGAATTCTTTTAACATAATAGAAATATAAATATTCACCAGCTTGTGTATTACCTGGTGTTAGATATAAAGTTACTGTAACTTTATCTATGAATCTTTGAACAAAATATTGTGATGGTTGGCCAGTAGAACTTTTATTTGAAAAAGCTTGATACTGAGATCTATTAATTTTTGAAAGTGGTGTGTCCACGTCGCTTGAATTTCTATAACTAGCTTCAAGGATATCTGAAACCATATCAACAAAATTAGTCACTGTATCTCCAGATGCATGAGAGGCAGCGGTTGTGCCGTCAGCTCCTCGATCAGAGGCTGAACATAAAATATTATTACCTGAAATTGAAGTGTAAGTTATCACTTCAGAATTAATTCTTATCTTACCAGTGGCATTCATATTTTTAGTTGATGCTACTGGTATCGTAGTGGCTGAAGCTGTAATTCCTGATGATAAAGTTGTGGTTATACCATTTGCATTTCCATCAGATGGAGATCTAAATATTGTATATTCATTTTGATTTTCTACCAAACTAATAGCGGTTCGTGCTACCTCCCAAAAATGCAGACCTCTGTTGTCCCATTCTTGAAACATTATATTTAAAGAACGTCTTGCAGATCTTAAATCATTTCCTGAATAATCAAAGAATCCTAATCTTTCAAAAGCTTCAGTAATAATATCATCTATCGAGAGAAATTTCTCGAATGTACTTGTGCCTGAAAAAGCCACTTTGCCTCCTAGTTATAAAATACAGAGCAAACTGTTACGTGTTCAGTAGTAAAAGCAACTGTTAGATTTGTTTCAAACAAAATAGGTCCAGGGAAATTAATTACAATTGGACTACCTGCAGATGCAGTTCCACTTGTTTTATATTTAAATTTTACTGTCCCTGCAGCCCCACCATCTTTTAAGTGAAAATCCCCTGAGGCAGCAGTTGTGTTTAACACAACACCTAAAGCTCTTGTTCTTCCAGTTTTTACAACTTTGTTTTCAGTAGTAACATTAGCGTTAGAAATGTCACCAGTGCTTCCAAATGTTTGCATATTCTTCTCCTTAATTCTTAGGGGACTCTTCTAAACAAGTCGAGTCCCCGTTAATTATTTATTAGATATTACCAATAAGTTCAGAAGCATTTCTGTTCTGAGTTGCACTAATGTAATCTAATTTTGTTACTCTCTGTCCAGAAGCAGAAGCTGATACTGAAGCTGCAAACATTTGCATATCATCAGTGTTAATATTTGATGTAACAGTTGCTGCTAAAACTCTGTTAACAAAAAACTCAACTTTTCCAGCTTTATCTACTCTAAACCCCACGGTGTCATAAGCACTATCAGTGATAGTGTATGCAGTGTATTGAACTTGATTTGTGCCATCCGCATTTTTAGTTACAAATCTGTAAAACTGTTCACCGTTGTTAGACTCAATAGAGATTCTGTTTGCAGATCTCCATCCAGAACTTCCAGTAAAAGTTTCAACTAATCCAGTACCATAGTCAGTAGCGTTAGCGTCATTGTTTTGAATTCTCGCCTCGTACCAAATAATTGTACCTGGGTTAGTGACCGCGTTAGAACTGTCTCTAGTTTCTGCAACAGCTTGAAAAGTGTTAGCAGTTTTTACTAAAGCCAGACCGTTGTTGTCCGTAGTGTTAGCAGATGTTAAAGTTACTGCTCCACCTACTTCATTAGATATACCAGCTGATGCACCAGCATCTGCAATAGATGTTGACCATTCTGCTGAAGGTAAAGTGTTATAAATAAAATCGTCTTTATAACATATGTAGTTAGGATTGTTGTCTACTGGTAAATCCTTAAACCATTTAGTGTTATTAGCTAATCCAGCAAACATTATTGGATTTCTAAAGTGTGTTCCTGCCATGATTGTATCCTCCTAGTTAAGATATATAGTCTCTAGGCCGTCGACTATACTCGTCTATATATCATTATTAATTGTATAGTAATTAATTTATATACTAGTTTTAGATAGAGTGCAAGAGAGCCTGTAGTGCGGATAGAAATTTTCCAACGATGTAGCTTTTTATTTAAGTGGCTACTGAAACTTGTGGAGCTACTTCCTCAATTTTATTTTGCAGATGCTCTTTTTTAGCTTCTGCCATTTTAATATCGGTAAGAACGTTCTTAACTTCTCTATCGATCTTTACCATATTAAGGGTATATCTACCCTCCTTGAGATGTTCCTGCTCCCATTGAAGATCCAGACCTCTTTTCTTCTTGTAAAGGTCCTGTAGATGTTGCATCATCTCCTCCATTTATAACCTCCTCATAGGTTATTCTTTTAATCTTGGGATTCATCATTTCTCCAAGATATTCCCATTTTATATCTTTTTTTCCTAGTTTGTCAACTATGGCATTTTCAATATCCAAGGGGCCGTCTAAGGAAGTTATAACAAAATCAGTATGATACTGATATGCATAAATTTGTACTCTGAATTGTTTGGGGTGCATTTTTTCTTTCTATTCTTAAAATAAGGCGGGATTGTGTCCCGCCTTAAATTTTTAAGTATTACGCACCTTCGACGCCAAAGATACCTCTGTAGTCAGAGACACCAAATCTGTATCTCTCTCTAGCTTTGTATCTTACGTTTCCAGTATCGAAGTCACCTTCCATCGCTGTTCTGATAGGTGTTCTCTCGAAATACTTCATACCGTTTGGTACATCAGTGATTAGATAGAACGCATCTGGATCAGTTAAGAAATTGTTCACTCTGTATCCTTGAGGAACCATTCCCATAGAAACGATTGCGTTGATATCATTGTCAGCTGTTGAAGTTCTACCTTGAGATTTCATTAATCTCTCAGCATTAAACTGATTTTCCGAAGGAACAATCATTTTAACTCCTCTTGCTGCAATTTTCAAACCTCTCTCATCAGTCATTTTAGCAATGTCAATAAGAGATTGCTCTAATGAAGTTTCATTAAGGTCCGCCTGTGTAGTCAACGTATTTGAAACAGTTCCCGCTATTGTTGGGTGGTTTGTTGCAAACAATGAAGAACCATCACCAGATGTGAAAGTTCCCACTGAAGGTAAACCATTTAATAATGGGTCAACTGCTTTTATTTGTTTAGTATTTGCCATGGATCTAGCTAATGCTTTTGTATATCTAGACGCAAGTCTGTCATACAAGTTATCCTCGATCGCTTCTTCAGTGATCGCGAACGCTAGCGCAACAGTTTCCATAGTGTATCTAGCTGTGTAAGTTTCTTGAGCATTGTCAAAAACTACGCCAGAACCCTCTGGTTTAACTGATGCATTTGCAAAACCAGATAACATAACTTCTTCTTCGAACGCTCTGTCTGAAGTTTCAGTTACATATATCTCAGCATGCTGATTCTCATAACGTTTATATTCCAAGCCGAACAGTGCGTTCAAACCTGGCTCTAGTTCTTTAACTAGTTGTCCTCTTGATATAGCCATAATTTAATCTCCTATTCCGCTATTATATGCCGTTATTTTTAGCATTGTATAAGTGCTCGTTGATCATAACAACAAAGTTAACGTGACCACTTGCGTGAGTTAAGTTGCTGTTATCAATATCATTCGATACACCTGTTATTTTTAGTTGAGCCGTACCAGTAGTCGTACCACCTGCGATATCTATTTCAGATTTTGAAACAAAGTTCGCAGAGTCTCCAGCTGTCATTTCCATATTACAGTTTTGGAAAATGTCTGACTGCGTGTGTGCAGTAGCTTTGTTAGACTGGATCTCGAATCTTTCGTACGGATCATCTGCTACGAACGCCGAAATATCAGCCGCATTTACTTGCGAGTAATGATTTGCGAACGTAGGCTTACTTGTTGTCGGGTCAGTATAAAAGACACCATTGAGTGAACCTAACAAGAAAGCTTCAGAAGCTGCAGCGTGGTGAATTGTACCTGCTGCTGTTGCTGAAACCGCGTCTTGAAAGAAGATCGTAGTACTATCATTTGCTGTGATAGAATACTCACTTAAACCCTGGTTGTCTCTATTCTGTCCGATCTTACCAATTGGTCTTAGACCAAAGGCACTATCTTTATTTGCTCTAGCCATAGAGTCCTCCTATTATGATGCCGAAGCATCGGGTTAATTGTTCTTCGATGGTTTATGAATTCCTAATTAGGATTTCTTTGAGCCACCAAAAGTAACACGCGATTGCCTGTCGATATCGATAGGCATGCTTGGGTGCTCTTCCTTCATAAGATCGTTATCCATTGCTTCAACTTTTTCTTTATGCTGATTAGCATAATAGTCTTGTCGTTGTTGCGCGATCTCTTCTGGTACCCTAGCGAGCACTAGGCCGCCAACACCGATCACTCCCTTGTATTTGCCGTCCTCTACTATTGGATAATCTGAATCTGGATATTCGTCAGATCTAACTAATTCATATCCTGATCTTATTCTTCCAGATACATTTTTTGTATCATGAAATCCAACGCTCTCGGCTCTTATCCATCTGTGCCTAAAACCTGTAGGCGCAGGGGGTGCATCTAATGCTGATGGTGGAGTCCAAACTTTTTTTCGAGTTTCTTTTTCTCGAGTCTGGCTCGCACGGGAAGTTTTTTTATCTGTACTCATATGCTTATACCTCCTTCGTGATATTTAATTGTTTCGCATATTCTTCAAGTGGCACACCTAATTTATTAGCGATAGCTACCTGCGATGGTGTGAGCCTCACAGTTTTGCGACCAGTTTTAGTACTTCGCTTCGCTGAAGCTACTGTTTGTACTGGAGCAGATCGTGTATTTTCTCCTGTATCGCTATTATTAGCAAATTTATGCGGAAACTCAAGTCTTATTCTTTTATCAATTTCAGCATAGTATTCGTCACTTGATGGATCATAGCCTTCTTGTTCTGTCAGCTTTTTATGTAGATCAAACGCCGTATAAGTCATAGCATTATCCTGACCAAACCATGTGTTTTTCTCACTCCATGCTTCAGCTTTAGGATCTGGTCTAACTGGCGCCTGGCTCATTGGAGCTACAGGTTCAGAAGGTTTCTTTTCCGTTTGTTGTTTTTCAAAAGCCTCTTGTGCAGTTTTTGCTTCCTCAAGTTTAGCTTTTTTATATCCAAATTCTGATATTTGGGCCAACGCATCTGATTCTGCTTTTACATCATTTGCTTCTCTTGCTGACATTAATTTAGCTTGAGCGGCTTCCATACCATTTTTAATACCGTCTTCTGTTACAGAAAGATAATCTGGTTGTAACTTAGAAAGTTTTGCATCACTAGATTTTTTATCTTTTAAAATTCTAGCTGCATAAGAAACTGCTTCATCTTTTTGACGTTCAGCTTCTCTCCACTTTTTAGTTAGTTTAGATATTCTTTTCTGAACCGAGTCAGAGTATTGTTCTAATTCTTTATCGTCTTTCTTAGGTTCTGCTTTTTCGCTTTCTGTTGTTTTTACCTCTGTTGAAGTTTCTTCAACAGGTCTGACAGTAGGCTCTTCTTTAATTACTTCTTTTTCCTCTATAACTCCTGCTTCAGGAGTTTCAGGGACATCTACATCCATCGCTGGACCTGAAGTATCAAGATCTACTGTTTTCTTTTCTTCGTCTGGCATAGTATTCTCCTATCTATGATTAGTATTGATGAAGTATATCTTCGGGGTTATCTATAGTAGCTAACACTTCATCGTCATTCAGCAAACGTACTTCACCCCCGTCAATTTGAATTCTTGATCCCGCATAACGTGCAAAGATTACCCAATCACCTTTCTTGCACCAAGGACCTTCTGGAAATTTTTCTTTATCGCCATAACAATCTGGACCCATTGCCAAGATAAGACCGCATGTTGAACCTACTTGTTGTCTCTCTAAAGTATCTTGTCCAAGATATAAACCACCCTTAGTTTTTTCATTCATCTTAAATGGCAGAATTAACATTCTCCAACCAGTGGGTGCAGGTAATTTTGAAGCCTCTTTAGTTTTTAAACGTTCATAACCGTCAACTTCTTCTTGACGTTTTTTTTTAGATTCTTCTTTGTATTTTTCAGCTAAAGCGTATTTAACTTTTGGTGTCGAGTTTGATGATTGTTCCTTTTTCATTTTTTTGCTCCTTTTCATTTAGCAGGTTAGAGATTTCCTGTAAAATTTTTAAACACGTATGTGCTTGTCCTAGCATATACTTATATTTTTCCATGTTGTCAACCGTGCCAGACATCATGCTCTCTCCAATATTTTGATAGTCACCTTTTAATATTTTCTGTAACTTAGTTACAATTGTGAGTTCGTCCATTATTCCTCCTTTATAGTGGTTAAATTAAAAGCATAACAAATTCTTTTATCATTTCTTTCCGCGGGTAAAACATAGTGTACTAAACTATGTGGAAAAACTAAATAATCATAAAGAGAAGGCGTGATTTCAAACGTATCTCCGTCTCTGAAAAAATTTATATTATTATTGTCACGAGATAAATAAAATACACCTGATTGAAATACGTTGTCTCCCATATGAAAATGAGGTCTATTATAACTATTATTTGACAAAACATTTAGCCAAGCATGTATTATTCTAAGATGTAGGGTTTTAGAAAAATATTTATTTAAAATATTATCTAATTCTTTTTTACCGTTAAAATTTTCATGTTGTTGAAAACCATTTCTACAAGATACAAAATCTTTAGCCACATAGTTTTCTTCTACATATTTAATTATCTTTTGATGTAAATTATGTTGAATAATAATTTTTCCATGTGTTACAGGAACAGCAAATAAATTATAGGTATTAATCATTATTTCTTTCTACTTTTTCTAATCGCTTCCTTTCCTTTTTTAAATATAGATGCAACCTGGGTTTTACCCATTACTTTGGCACGCTGTTCTCCAACAGTAAGGATCTGTATTTTTCTTGCAAAAGGTTTAGATACTTTTTTAACTTTTGCAACAGTCTTTCTTGCATCTGTTGGAGTGGCAAACTTTATACCAACCGTATCTTTAGGATTTTCATCTGTATATAATCTTCTTCCAGAACCTTTTGGTTTTTTACCCGTTCCTTTTTTAGGATCTCTTGACATATTTTTCTCTCCAGTATTTAGCTCTTTCTAATCTTCTAATTCTTAAATCTAATTTGTCTATACCAAATATTTTTTTAAAAAAATTTATTAACATTTCCATCTTCTACGAGCTTGTCTTAATCTTGAATTAGGATCTTTCGCAGCTTTAGGAAACTTCTTCATTTGACCTGCACTTCTCGCACAAAATGATTTACGTCTTTTAGCAGCTTTAGATCCTGGTTTGACTTTGCCAGTGACCGCTGTTTTTAATTTAGAACCAGGGTTCATTCTTCTGTAAGCTTTAACCCCAGCTTCAGTCATCCCCGCACCTTTTTTAGTTGCTCTAAAATTTTTTTTATTTCTAGGTGGCATCCCACCTTTAGCCATTGTTACTCTCTCTACTATCATGATATTTTTGGCATCTTAAACCCAGGGTTAGAATAATATTTTCTAGAAGAGGGATTTGATACTTGTACCCCACCTAGGTCTCCCGAAACATAACTTCCAATATAATTTTTTTGTGCTTGACGGACCATGGAATTTTCACCTGCTGATCCACCCATACTTTTTTTCTTTCTTGTAAAAGTTTTAACGTTAGTTGGCTTACCGCCCACACCCTGAGCTACCGCTCTTTTTCGTTTGACAGCACTCGCCCTTTCGCCTTTTGTCATCCGTGTGGCTTTTGCAAGTGGGACGCATTTCGGATACTTCCTCTTCGCATCCGCTTTTTGTTTTGAACGGCCACACTTTGCGAAGGAACCATCTTTTTTTCTGCTCCCAATATCTACCCATTTTTGTTTGAACCATTTATCTAAACCGTTTTTTGCCATTACACTTCCATCATTGTTGTCATGTCTACATCAACAATTAATCCACCATCAGCTGCTGGTTTACGTCCTTTAAAATCTTTTCTCTTTACACCAGAGGGATCTTTAATTTTACCTGCACAAATTTTACTTGCGTAGGCGTTTGCATATGCTGAAGGATATACTTTAAATTTTCGCTTCGCTGCGGCTTTACCTCTAGGACATAGTTTTGTCATTATTTTTTCCTCACTGTTTGTTTTGCACGTTTAAAGTCAGATGCTTTTGGTGCACCCTTTGCACCTTTCTTTCGCATCTTGCCGCCACGTTTTCTTTTAGCGTGAATGTTTGCATATAAACCTGGGCCTGCCATTATGCTCTGCCCCCACGTCTAAAAAATTTTTTACCTTCTAAAGCTACTACACGAGAAGATTTTTTCATAGGTTTTTTCTTTTTCTTCTGACCCATTTGTTTCAGAAGTTTTTGAATATTTTTTTTACTCACTATCTAATCTCGCAACCCTTACCTCTTAAAGCTACACCTGCAGAACCGCCACCTTTTTTAAGTTCTCTAACAATTCTTTTCTTTTCATCCTTAAGATTTTTTTTGCCTTTTTTAGTAAAACCTTTTTCAGCATCAACTCTTCCAAGTTCTTCAAGTTCGTTCATTCTTCTTGTATTTGACATGATACTACCTATTTATTTTACCTTTTTTCTTAGCTTTAGAACCAAACTTACCGTAAGATTCATCTCTGCTAGCTTTTAACTGTGCAGGTGTTCTTTTCTTTTTGATTCTCATAGCAATAGACTCATCTTTTCTTGCTTTGAAGCCTTGTTTTTTCTTACCAACTTTACCACCTTTTTTCATCATTGCTCCACCTCTCATACCCATGTCAGGTGAATAGAAACCAGATGCTTCGTCTTTTCTTCTAGTGCCAGAAATCATTCCTCTACCACCGCCTGCTTTTTTTACTCTCATCATTCCGCCGCCCATTGCTGCTTTTCTCGGCTGAGTGACTTGTTTGTTAAATCTTGGATTTGCCATTATTTTTTTCCTCCGTTTTTAAAGATTTGTGTTCCCTTTATACCAAAAATACTTCCGACGACGAGGATCCAAAGGGTACTGAACCAAGTCGGCAGTGCTGCGAAATGCTCGAAGAAAGTTTTTACCTTATCGAGTGCACCAGGATCGTCCGAGAAGACTCCCCAGGCGAGCACAATAATGGGCGCCGACAAAATCACAAGAACGAATTCGTCCTTGTAATCATTTTGACGTGCCTCTAACAACTTACCCTGATAAGCTTCCTCACCACGAGCTTGTCGTTCTGCGTGCAGTAGTTGAGCATCGGACATCGCAACTTTTGCCCTTTGCTTATTAGCATAAATCTTACTACCAGCGGATACAGCTAATTTAATTGCTGACAACCACATGTTAGTACCACTTAGCTGTTTTCTTTTTGTCCTTAAGCATTCTTTTAGTTCCTCTAACCTCTGTTTCATCTCCAGTTGGTATGTAGTTTCTTGGCATACCATCAGCAGTTGTTACAGATCTAGGGTCTAACTCAATATTTTGAGATGGAATACCTATTTCTTCGGACTCAACAAAAAATTTATCCTCTTTTGCCATTTTTCCTCCTGTTTTTATTTATACCAGCCCTGTTAAGAGCGATTGCAATCGCTTGTTTAGGATTTTTCACCTTCTTATCAGAGCCACCAATTTTGAGAGTACCTTTTTTAAATTCTCTCATGACCTTTTTAACCTTTTTTTGTTCTTTTTTCACCTATTTTCTCCTTTGTATTTTTCAATCTCTACACTTGGTATCATTTTGTCTACGTTTGGTATAGATTTACTTAAAATTGTCTTTTCAATTGATGTATTAGCTCTTAAATTAGCTAATTCTTCGTTCTGTTCCAACTTATCTTGTTTGTCTTGTTGGTTCATCATAGCTTTTAGGCGATCAAGGTTAATTTTTTCTTCACCCTCGACACGTTTTCTCTCGTTGTCCATAGCTCTAAGGTCTAATTCTCTTGCTCTTAACTTAGCAACAGGGTCATTACCGAATCCTGATGTAACTTCACGTTCTTCTTTTAAAAATTCTTCCATCATGTTTGCAATCAACACAGCTTTTCTACCTTCAATTCTTTGACTCAACTCTTGAACCTGCATTTGAAGTTGTGGATTTTGTGCAGCCATCTGTTGCATTTGTGCAAGTTGTGGTAACTCTTCTCTAAACTCTAATTCAATTTGTTCTTGTGCCATCAAACTAATATGTTCAAAAATATTTTTTTCCATAGCCGCCATAACCATAGGATTATTTCTAGCAATGTTGGTTGCCATAAAATTTAAATGCGAAGTTATGTGTGCTCTATGATCTTGACCTGGAAATGCTTGGAATGGTTTTCCAGATAAAGCCATTATGTTTTCTAAACTTGGATCTAAAGGTGCAGGTGGAACAGGTTTAACTAAAACTGAGTCTATATTTTTTACACCTAGTGCCTCGTACATGTTTCTATACGCAGCATACATGTTGTGCATCTGTGGATTGGATTGTGCCAGTTGCAGCTCTGTCTGCGCGAGGGAAATACGCTGAGTCTGACTAAAGATGTTAGGGTCCGCAACTGGCAGTATATCCACTCTATCGTCGAAGTCAGTTTGCTTGACAGTTCTCTGACCTCCTACTACATCGTATGGATATTCTGGTGGCAAGTATAATTTAAATACTCTTGCTAATAATCTAAATTCAGTTTTTAAAGAAGAATAAATTCTTTTGTGAATAGCAGACATTGTTCTTGAGCCACGTTCTAATAATGCAACAGTTGTACCAACAGCTGCTTGTTGATTGCCATCACCAACTTGTAGATCTGCAATAGATGCAAATCTTTGTCCAGCTTGAACGACTATACCCATTAAGTTTAATAAAGTTGCAGATGGTTCTTTAAATGGCAACATCATAAAAGAATCTTTTAAGTTACCACCTGGTGCATCTACATCTCTAAACTCACCTGGTTGTATTGATTGCGCATCATCTCTAATTCTAATGCCACGCATTTTAAATCCTGCGGGTAAGTTGGAGAGCGTACCCGCATCCAATAATTGACGAAGAGCTGCTGTTGCAGTTCTAGACAGACCGCCAATCATATGGATGAGACCGAAGCCATAAAATCCTAGTCCAGGTAAAAATTTAAAATGGACAAAATATTGGATCTTAGTTTTGTTCTGATCTCCAATCTCGTAATTTCTTCTAATAGATAAAACTTCTCTTGTTGCTAACTCAACAGTTACTATGTATGGAATTTTTATTCCAGATGGTTCACCAGATTCATCTGTGTGTTCAAAACCTTCTAGGTCTAAATTAACATGGCACTCTAACAAAGTATAAACTTCATCGTCTTGAGATTTTCTTTGGCCTTCTAGTTCTCTCTCTTTTTTCTCTAGATCGCTCTCTTCATAGCCTGGAGTTCCTAAATCTATATCTCTATAAAAACCACCAACCTGTTGTTTTCTTAAATCGTTTTTTGAAATCTTCACCCGGTGAATGATTGCTTCCGCATCTTCTAATGAGGTAGCAGTATACGGTACAATCAAATCATCCGCGGGTACAAACTTTGATACAGCCTTACCATCCAGCTCATCATAATAAACCTTTTTAAACGCAGAGCCTGCGAGTGGAAGATAAAACAATAGTTGATCAAAGTCTGGTTCGTAGTCTCTCATTTTTTCCATGAGTTCGTAATTCATAAAATCTTTAACACGTTGTGCTTGTCTTGCTTTTTCTTCTGATGGTGCACCGACAACAGCTGTTCTAACTGGACCATCTGCGGGTAATAATTCTTTATAAGCTAAAGCTTGAAACTGAGTAACAGCTTCTGCTAAGACTGGGTGCGTGGCGCCTGATGCACCTTGAAATGGTTCTGTACGCATGTCATATTTAAATCCTAAAAGATCTAAACCTTTTGCATAACTTTGTGCCCAATCTTTTCTTGAGGCGTTGTAGTCTTGATATTTTTGAGTGAGATCTGATCCTAGTTCTCCTAGAACTTCGTCTGGTAAAAATTCTGCTAAGTTGGCATAATGCTCGTCACCACCTTCTGGTGATGCTGCGCTTGCATCAAAATCTATTTCAACTGATCCATCTTCTAGTTCTGTAGTTTCAATGGGTCCTGGTCCCTGTTGCTCTTCTACTGCAACTTCTTCTACAGTTTCTCTAACCTCTTCATCACTAGGAAGTGTAATCGAGCCCCTTGGACCTTGCGTCAGGGACTTGTCTATTTTGTCTGCCATTTGTTTTCTCCAATCTTACAGTCTTAACAGTATTGTAATCAATTTTCAACCCTTGAGGCGTGGGCCCAGATTTAGGTGGCAGAAGGTGGGTCTTTGGATACTTATTTGTTGGTTGCATCTTCTTCTACCATCTCTTCGAAATCAGATATAGTTTTAGTAACTTTATCACTCTGTAAAGATTGAATACCTTCATCAAAATCGTCTTGATCTATTAAACCTTTTTTTAAAGCTCTTTCCAAAAATTGTTGAATACGGTAGACCTGGCTTTGTGGTTCAAAAGCTGGAAGAACTTTTTTAAGAGCTTCTACTTCGTCATCTAGAGTAAGTTCAGTGCCTGGTTTTTGTGGGGGGACTAATGTGTTTGAAGTTTCTGCTGTCTCAATAATTTCAGTGTTTGACATGTCAGAGAAATCTTTTTCTAAAGGCGTGCCATCTTTAAATCCTGGACGCGTAAGATACGCCATCATCTGATTGTATTCGTGGATCTTCAATTTAGACCCCTAGGATTCCTGCTATACCGCCTGATTGTTTATCTTCTCTAAGTTTAGCAAAGTCTGCTCCAGTTATTTCACCGAATGGTGCTGCTACATCAATTTTTGATTGATTACCTACGAGTTCTCCACCGCCTCTAGCTAAAGTTATTCTTGCAAGCTCTTCTTCTTTTGCTTTTCTATTCGCTAATAGCTCAGTTATTTTTATTTCAATAAAATCGTCTATGGTTTTTCCAGGGTTATTATCTTGGAACTCTTTAAACTCTATTAAGAACTCTAAGTCTCTTTCATCTTCTGGATCCTCTGATGCTAGTTGCATGATGCCTTCACCTTTTTTCATGACCTGTTCACCCATAGGGATACCTTGGTCTTTCATTAATTCGATTACATCGACATCAGTTTCTTGAACATCTACTTCGTCTTCGAAGTCTCTTGGGTCATCTCCCGCTCTTAGCATTTTTCTCATAATTCCTCCACCCATTTTTTCGTCTCTTGGTTCTGGGTCCATTATTTTTATATTATTCCTTTTTATGTATTCAGTCAAGGTTTCTCCTGGCTCGACTCCTACACCTCTTACATAGGCATCAATTACATCTTCGTATCGCTCTTCTTCCATTAATAATATGTCCTTTGTTTAGGTAGTGCTGGTTCATCCTTATAATCTTCAGGGTGTTGAATCAAACCACCTTGTCTAAATCTCATAACAGCCTGGGTCATACTATCGACCAAGTCATCGTGATCTCCATACGGAAAGGCAGCGCATTCTTCAATCACCTCTTGAGCAAACTCCATTTCTTTGGGCGCCCATATCAGCCCCGACTCAAACATCGGTGATACTGCGTTTACTCTAGTGTGCTTGTCGTTGCCTTTACTAGGTGTGAAATTTATAACAGGGATTCCCATCTTACGCAACTCATAAGTTAGAGGCAGACCAGATGCTTTGCCTTCAATAATAACTGTTTCAGGATTCCAGTAGCCGTATTGCTCCATCGCGATCCTACGTAGCTCTGGAAATTCGTACCTACCTTTTAAAGAGTCTACTAATATTAAATTAGGCGGATCATCTTCAGTGGGTTGAAAAACTCCCCAGGTTGTAATTGCAGAGTAATCTGCAGTTTCTTTTTTCATAAAAGCTGTATCATAAGATTGTATTACATGCTGCAATGCAGGTAGCTCTTCATCTTCCCAATCTTTCCACCACTCACGTTTTATAAGTGCTCCTTCTTCTGAAGTAGGATTTTGCATGTATTGTGAATTCCATTTTGATAATGGTATAGAAGCTTTTACAGATTCTAAATCTTCTAGTTTCCAATACTCTGGCCATACAGGTTTTCCTGAAGGCATGATTGCAGGGAACTCAACTACATGCCATTGATCGGCCTTAGGTTCTTTTTGTGCATTTAATAATCTGCCTGTTAAATCTTTTTCATTCCATCTAGTCATGATTACAATTATAGATCCGCCAGGTTGTAAACGTTGTCTAGGTCCAGAGGTATACCACTCGTAAGTTCTATCCAGGGCCTGAGCGTTCATTGCATCTTGTTCAGAATGCGGATCATCAATAATTAAAAGATCTGCACCTCTTCCTGTGATTGCCGATCCTACACCCGCTGCATAGTATTCTCCGCCTTGAGCAGTTTCCCATTTACCTGCTGCCTGAGAGTCTTCTCTTAATTTTGTTTTAAAAACTTTTTGGTATTCGTTAGAATCAATTAGAGCTTTTGCTTTACGACCAAATCTTACAGAAAGTTCTGTTGTGTTAGTTGATTGAATAATTTTTAGTTTAGGATTTCTACCCACCATCCAGGCTGGCAAAAGATAAGATCCAAATTCAGATTTAGTATGCCTCGGTGGCATATTAATAATTAATCTTTTTATTTCTCCACTGGCTAGTTTATTAAATTTATCTGCTATACGTTTGTGATGCGAGCCTTCTATGAAATCTGGCCATACGTGTTTTACAAAAGTTAAGAAATCATCCTGTATAGATTTTTGTTTTTTCTTTTCACCATACTGATTAGCCAGTAAAGCAAATTGCCTTCTTACATCTGGAGGTAGTTTATCTAGGTTTTGTATAAATTTTTCATTCATAAAAATTTTTCCGCAAAATTTTTTCAGGTTGATTTTGAAACCTTTGGAAAGTTTTTCCTGGTTATCTATTTATAAAACTTACATATATAGGTCAAGTCTGGGACCCCTACTGTCTAGACCTAAAAAAAATTTTTAAAAGAAATCCAAAAACGCAAGGCATCGTGGTACCTCTATCAAGATCCAGTGCGCCGAGCGCAGCGAGGCGCGGGGTGGGTGGGCGGGGCGCGCAACCTGTGGTTGTGTGTGATATTTTTGCAACACTGTTGCAAAAATACCCTGATGCATGCAACCTGAGGTTGTATGCACAAAGTGCATACAACCTATAATGGTTTAATAATCTGGATCTGGTAATCTTCTCATTTGAGAGAGCCAAATTTCATTCTCGGCTTTTCTCTCAGCGATAGCCTGAGCCTCAACCTCATCTGAAATTTTTAAATTAATATCATCTATGATATCTTCTGGAGTAACTGAACCATCTAATATCATTCTAAAAAATCCAACTTTATATTGGATAGTATCTAAATAGTCTTCTAGCTGCTCTTTGCTAAAATCTATTTTTCTAGTTGCTTTTTGTGTTTTCATTTTCCTCGCTTTGTTATGATCCCATTATATAGGATAATCCTATATATGTAAATGGTCAATAATGTCGCACCTATATCATGTCATGGCGCCAGAACCTGGCGCCATGAACCGCGAGAAGTCTATTCCGTTATATTTTCATTTTCCCACCTTTTTTTGCTTGCCTCCATGTCATCCTTAACCAGTTTTAAAATGGTCTCCAAAATGTCAGCAATCCGTTTAAGTTGCTCTGCTGCTGCCTTATCCATTAGGCACAATCCCTGCAGTAACGCTTATCTGTTAAGCTGTAAAAATCAGGGGCGATTGCATCCCCGCAACTTCTGCAATTCAAAAAGACATCACCTTTTTTTGAATCGTCTTTTCTTTTTCTCTTTGGCTTTTTCTCCGTAAAGTCAAACTCTAATTGTATCATATTTCCTCGCTTTCATTTTGATTATTAAATCTAACAACCATAACAATTCCATTATCATCACTATGTAATAATTCATGGTCATGTTCAGGGCATTTCTCAACCCAATCTTTTATTCTTTCATCATTTATTTTCATTTTATTTCCTCGCTTTCTTTTTTTTTACATATACCTTGATTAATTAAATCAACTGCTGTTCTACCGAATGAGCCTTGTAATTTAAAAGCTAAACCAGTATCAATTAAATATTGCCATGCTTTTATTATAGTTTTTTCATTATCACACTCTATAAAACCTTCAGCAATTCCAACTGCATTATAGTTATTCATTTTCATTTTATTTCCTCGCTTTCATTTTTTCGAGCGCCGCCTATTATTTGGGTAAGGCGGCGCTCTGTGATTGTCTTATCACCAAATCAGTAAAACAAATCATGATCTCATTATATAAGATTTTATAGGATCTGTCAATACATAAAATAAAAAAAAATACAACCTATGGTTGTATGCTTTGGGTATTATATCCCCGACCTCCCACCCCTATTATATAGGATAAAATAGGATTGTCAAGAAAAATATTATTTATTTTTTAATTATTTTTCTTGCATCTTATATTCTCCTATGTTATTATATGTCATTAACAAAGCGAGGAATATGACAAAAGAAACAACACAACAGACAATAAACACGATTAAAACAACTGACAGTTTAAAAGCTGTTAAAGTTGCTTATGATCTAACCGCCAATACTATGACGAGTATGTCAACACTTGCGGAAACTGTCAAAAAAAATACAGATAATTTAAACCTGTTAGCAGCTGAAGTATTAGAGCTGAGAAAAAAATTGGATAAAATAAAATGATCCATATATCAAAAATGACGGGGAAACTTGAAGGTTTCCTCGCCATATCAACTAATACTTCTAGTAATGAATATTGCCAAAAGCAAAATACAAAAAATGATCCAGACAATATCTGCGTTCATTGTTATTCGTGGACGATGCTTAAAACCTACAGAAAAAACATGGCGCCCGCGCTTGAGAGAAATTCTAAGCTGCTAGCGTCCAAGGCCTTGCATCCTGATGCATTGCCAATAATTAACAGCGCGTTTTTTAGGTTTAATGCTCATGGTGAGTTGATTAATGAATTTAATTTAATTAATTATGTAAATATAGCTATTAAGAATCCTCATTGCAATTTCACACTTTGGACAAAGCGTTATGACATAGTTTATAAATATTTTAAAAACAATCCTAAGCCGAAAAATTTTATTTTAGTTTATTCAAATCCTAAAATAAATCATATCTTCAGCAAGCCGCCTAAGTTTTTTGATAAAACTTTTAACAATGTTCATGAAGATCTGCATCAGGAAAAACAAAACTGTACTGGTCAAAAATGTAAAGACTGTTTGTTATGTTATAAATTAGACACTACAGACACAATAGTCGAGAAAGTTAAAAGTTATGGCAAAAAATAACAGAAGGGATAATATGAAAAATGCAAAAAGAATATTAGAAAAATTTGATAGTTGGAAATATGATATTTATGAAAGCAACAAATCAGATTGGACTAAACAAGATGATAAAGATGTTAATGAAATAGAAAAATTATTAGAGCAACAAGCGAGCGAGCAGAAGGGATAATGTGAGAGTAAAAGAATTAATAAATGAATTAAAAAAATATAATCAAAATAGCATTGTGACTATTAATTGTCCGAATGTTAATGATAGTAGAGATATTTGGTATATAGAACAAGATCAAGATCCAGAATTTTCT
>VTLG01007641.1_pt1 | contig 37485 bp, 48 predicted proteins | sample 4694571 | NCBI WGS metagenome assembly VTLG01 (sample SAMN12604809, study PRJNA352737) | marine metagenome | biome: ENVO:00000447; feature: ENVO:00000209|ENVO:00000569|ENVO:01000036; material: ENVO:00002151; isolation source: viral sequences binned using virsorter ...
TTGCACTGTCTATGCCATCTAATAAATCTGCATCTAATCCTGAACCGCTACCATCATTAGCAGAGTTCCAAATTTTTGCCCAAGCATAACCGTCGCCACCGTTAGCCCACCATCCTCTTGCATAAAGATACGCTGGATTTCCTGCTCCCATAACCATTTGCATACCATGATGGTAGTTGCCACTATCTGTATAGTGAAGTGCTTGAAAACCATTCCAATGACTTGTTTCACTACTAGGTTGTTGGTCAGGACTGCTCCAAGTATCAATGAACCCACTACCGTATCCAAGCAATGTATTAAAACCAACTTCACCATGACTCAGTACACCTGTGTGGTATTTAGTATCACTTGTATAGTCGTCTACACGATTGTATTCCCGTCCACCAGGTGCGCTGTTTCCTACTCTTACGGCTGCGAGTGCATCATCCCAAGTATACGATTGAAGGGTTGAAGCGTTAGTATCATTCGGTGAATTACAAGTAGTTGTTATAGAACTTGTTGCGTTAACCGCTGCTACTGCTTCAGCATTAGTGTACTTAGTATGATGATCTTTACTATCAACATAATTGGCAGTAGCTACTTCATTGCCTCCTACATAAAATTTGTCAGCATAAACCTCATCAGCAAATGTAACAGCACCAGTTTCATCTATAAGCATTCTGCTTGCTAAAGTCCCATTTACAGCAGTTTTAATATCAAAAGCAGAATCGTAAGCACTTCCAGATGTATCGTCTTTTAATAATGTATGCATTTTTACATGAGTCTGTCCATGTTTGTCTTGATATTCTATTGAAGTTTCATCATTCCCATTAGTACCTGTATGCTTCATTAAGAATCTTGGTTGATTTTCATGAAAAGAAAGAGTACCTGTAAAAGTAGGAGAAGCAAGATTGGCTTTACCACTTATATCTTGATTTGAAGTATAAGAAGGTGTTGCCCAAGTAGCGGTTCCGCTAGAAGAATATTTTAAGAATTGACCAGAACTTCCACCAGAAGGTATATGTTTATTACCTGCACCCGATGGATGAGTATATCTTGTAGAGCCACTATTATAAGCTGAATTCCAATTAGATGCTGAAGATATATAAGAATCAGTTATTGCAGTTGCTTCCCATGAACCAACTTTTACTGCTCCATCGCTTCCTTGGACTCTAAATGTTGCACCAGAGGCATTAGTAACATATATAGCATGAGAACCTTCGTCTTTTACATAAAGTCCATAGGTAGTAGAACTACTATATATTGCATCAACAATAAGACCCCAATCATTATTATTTTGTTTTCTAATATAAGCAACTGCATCGTCTCCACTAACATCACCAGGGGAAGATGGAGAATCTATATATAATCCATAATTCATAGACACTAAGCCTGCAAATGTAGCATTACCTGCACCAGTTAATTGCAAAGCAGTTCTCTGAGTCCCCCCTGAATCTTTAACAATCATTTGAATATCGCCATTATTTCTGGCACTTAATAATTTTAAATCGCCAGTATTTTCATGTTGTATATATGAATGGCTACCATCATGGAATATTTGCAAATCATTACTAGCACCTGCCTTATATGCTGTGCTGTCACTTGATAATTGTAAATCACCAGCAAATGTGGCGTTTAAATTATTATTCAGAGTTAATGCTTTTTCATAATTACCACTATTGTCCATGATGAAGTACATATTACCTGCATTTTCACCTGTGCTATCAACTGCAATCCTACAATCATTACTACCTACCCTGAAGTCAAGATTTGCATAGGCATTTGTTGTACTAGAGGTGTTAATGATAAGCATCCCTTTAGCATTTCCTCCCCCACCTAATCCACGACCTGTGTCCACAGCTGTATCGTTGTCAGCGAATGAAACAGTGAAGGTTTTAGTTGGATCATTTGTACCAATACCAAATCGCCCATTAGTATTACCAGAACCAGTATTACCAAAAATATATGATTTATTATATGAAGATAGTACAGTAGCAAGAGTCCCTGTGTTATCAAACACCTGAACTTCTCCTTCCCAACCTTGGGTTTTTAGGTCTACCCCAGCATTTGGATAAGACCCAGAACCCTGTCTTGCTGAAATAATAGCTTGAACAGATGTATTTGTACCTTTAACCGACACATTATCGGTAGAAGTTTTAGGAGATAATGTAGTACCGCTTCTTTGCCATAGATTTATATCATCTACATATTTCTTAGTAATAATTTGCGCATCAGCAGTAAAGGTTGGATTAGCATCATATACTGCAATATCGTCTGCATCAAGAGTTAGTACACCGCCAATGCTTACTGCTCCAGTAAATGAACCAGAAGCACCTGTTATTAAACCAGTTGAAGTAATTGCCCCCGAGTTTATTGTGCCAGTAAATATATGATTACCATCATAATCTATTTTTTGTAAGTATCTACCATCTTTATAATTATAAATCACCAATTGGGTAGCCTCATTATTTATTCCAACAAGTTCCCCGCCATCCGCATGATACCCTTGAAAAAATATTCTACCTGTAACAATGTCAGAGCCTTCCATATGCAACCCTGCACCAGTTGGGCTTGTAATTGCACCTCCTGAAGAGTAAGTAATATTAGCATCAGTTTTACCTGTAATAAGACCAGTAACTGTTACGCCACCAGCAAAATTAATAGCACTACTTACCTCACTCAAAGTAGTAGAACCAATAGTTAATGAATCTGAGCTAACAGTTATATCGCCAGTAACAATTAAATTATCATCTACTGTTAAACCTCCGAGTCTTAAATTTTCATAATCAGTAATTGTTACATTACCTGATGTAGTGCCAGCATCAGTTGTATCTATAAGTGCAAATTCATTAGAAGTTTCATCCCATATTATACCTACGTTAGCTGGAGCTGAATCAGAAGAACCTCTTTTAAATATAAATCCAATATCAAAAGCATTGTTGGTTGGCTGAGACGCATACTTGTTTAATAACATTAATGGATCTTTCACCAGTACATTCGCAGTATCTACAGTTGTAGTAGAACCCGATATAGTCAAATCACCACTGACAACTAAATTTCCAGAAACTGTAGCATTGCCACCTGTAGTTATACTAAATTTGTTAGAACCTAAATAATTAATTTCAAAGCCAGTTCCATCCCCTACTAATATGTTTGTTCCAAGTTGCCATCCTAAAGTATCTGCATTATTAGTGAAATCTATATGACCAGCATAAGCAACATTATTACTACGCTTTATCGTAATTGTTGGATCACTTGATGAAACTAAAAAATCACCAGTAGTTGTAGTGTTCCCAGTAACAACAAGCGTTCCAGAAAATGTAGCTGCAGAAGTTGTGAGTCTTAAAGCATTGGTAGTCCCAGCATAAAAATCTAAGACATCATCTGATGATTCAGTTATGCGAGTATGGTATCCACCATCAAAATACATATTTTGGGCAGGTTGTATAATCATATTACCACCACCTGCAGCAATGGTTATCGCACCATAAAATGTTGCATTTCGACCACTAGACACTGCCAAAAATTTTGAACCAGATGAAAAATTCTTATCTATACAGAAGTCTATACGATTATTTCCCGAACCACTCCTAACTGCATAATCAATATGATTTGAGCCAGTACCGTCCATAACAAAATCAATATCAGATGCACTTGTTTGAGTTATATTTCCAGCAAATGTTCCACCGCCTGTAACAGTTAATTTTCCATCATTATCTAAAGTAGCTGAATGTTGTACGCTTCCTGATGTTCTCCACACTCTTAATGATACAGGCTGGTCATTATCTGAAGTAAGATAGGATTCTCCATCTGCATGGAGATGTAATCTTCCAGAGGTAGCACCTGTTTTTAATTCATCAGCATATATATCTAAACCACCATTACCAGTAATATCTGATAGACTATAAATATCTCCTGTAAATGTGGCTAAACCAGTTACCCCAAGAGTACTAGAAAATGTACCAGAAGTTCCTGAGATTGCTCCACCAGTATAACTTGCACCTGTAACCGCACCAGAAAATGTACCCGCAACACCTGCTACTGTACCTGTACTTGTAATAGCACCAGAACCTATAGTCCCAAGATTATCTAAATTATCTCCAGTAGTATTAGGCGAAAGAGTAGTACTTACTCTATTCCATAAGTTTTCTCCAGATACAGCAGTATCAACATAACCCTTATTAACTGCATGAGAATCAGCAGAAGGATTAGATACAGTTATTGTATCGCCAGAATTATATGCTACTAGTTTTTTCCAACTTGCCATTTTCTTTTTCTACTTGCTTTTCAAATTCCTTATTGAGTTTAGCTATCACTGATGCAACTACTTTTGCATCCTTTCCTTTGATAGTAATATTTTCCGATGCTTGTATTAGAAACATCAGCTCGTCAGCGGATAACCGCATTAAGACATTCTAACGTATATTTGTCCGCTAGAATCATCAGTATCAATTACGAAAGAACCTATACCATCACCATTTGTACCTGAGCCTGGAATAGAAGTACCAACATTTACAGTAGCTAGATATCCATAAGGAGCAGTACTAAAAGTTGTAGTACCAGCAGATCCACTTTCAGTTGCTACACCGACTGCCCAACGACCACCACCTGAGCCAAGTGTATTAGATTCATCCCAATATAATGCTGTATTAGCATCATCACCACGTTCAATAACTAAACCAGCATCTTGAGATGCAGAGCCAGTCGCATTACCATTTAAAACAATTGCATTGTCATCAAGACTGATAGTTTCAGTATTAACAATCGTTTGATCGCCTGATACAATAAGATTACCATTTACAGTAACATTATCACCACTCAAACTAAGTGGCGTACCAGAAGATGACTTAATATCATTGCCAGTTACTTGTAAATCACCAGTTACTTCAGTAGTGGCAGCAGTAATCTTAATTTTTGCATCAGTTACATTATCTATCATTTCACCTTGACCAAAAGTAAGATTATTACCAGTTACTGTTAAGTCTCCATCTATTGTAACATCATCTGGAAATCCTATTGTAACTGAATTGTTAGCCGCAACTGTTAGAATTTGATTTTGATTTTCACTTAATATTCTAAGACCATCAGATGTTGCCACAGCTCCAGCCCCACTATCTCCTGCAACAGCAAGTGTATCCCACTCAAGTGCAGTACCATTTGTATCCATTCTTAAGAATGTGGCTCCAGCTCCTCTTGCCAATGAATCAGTAGTATCAGTCGCATTTTGAAATAATACTTCTGGACTAGAAGTAAATGATCTAGACCCAGCGGCTCCTTTCATGTGATCGGATAATGCCGATGTTTGCGCTATATGGGAAGTAGAATCTTCTACAACCATTTTTTTCCATGTAGCCATTATAATCTCCTTACTTTATTAATTCTCTTTTTTTAAGTAATCTTTCATGTACTTGTCTTACTTTAGCAATAGTATCTGTAGCCTGAGCAACATCTCTGCCAGAATACTGAGTTTCCAATAAGACTCTAAGTAATAATTCTGTATCATGAATAGAAAACTCGACATTTGGTTCATTCTTTATATTAACTTCAATACTTTTTGGGTCTGTCGCTATTTTAGTCATTAACTAGTATATCCTAAGAACAGATCCGTACCATCGTATCTCAGAACACCAGCAGTTGCACTTCCTGTAGAAGTCGAATACCATTGTACCGACCCTAACCCAATTTCATTTAATTTTTTATTTGAATCCAATACCACTGCTCTACTTGCAACAGCAGTTCCAGCAATTGATCCATCAAGATAATTTAATTCTGTAGCGGTTGAAGTTATTGCAGTACCTCCTTGCAATAGAAGAGACCCTGATCCAGCTCCAACTCTATCTGTACCTAGATATAAAGCACTACTAGTGCCATCTCCATCCAAAACAGTTGAGGCAGTAGATGTTACTCCTTGATCAATATGTAATAATTGATTATATGTATCAGTTATTCGCTGACCTGTTAATGTTAATGCCATTTATAAACCCCACATTATGCTTAATTCATCCCATGTTCTTGATTCAGTAAAATATAAAGGAATAGCTTCCAATATAGCCCATTTATCAATATCAAGTATTTCATCTTTAGACCAAGTAGATGTAGTCTCAATTTTTGTAGTAGCCCATGTACTTGTAGTCGAAACTTCTGTTTTCGTATATGAACTTGATGGAGCAACTTCATTTGCAGTCCAACTGCTACTAGCTTCTATTGTATTAGTATTCCAACTCATCTAACTGCATATGGTGAAGGCGGAATCATCATCCTACTACCACTTACTCTTTTATTTTGATATCTTTCTACTCTACGTCTGAATTCATTCATGTGATACTGCATCTTCTCATAGTCTTTTTCACTCTCTGCAAATTTTGCTTTTACAAAATCAACAATAGCCATTGAAAGTTGATACTCAACATTTATTGTATCACTTTCTTTTGTCGCAGATGTCTGAGGATCGCCATCAGCATCAATAACTCCAGGAGAACGTAAATAATTTATCTTTACCCCTGGACTCCCATCAGCTGCCGCAGTAATAGATGTATCAGGACTAATAAATTTATTATTAGTAGTTTTGTCCTCTACAACTACTGCAAGATTTCTTCCAAATAAGTAATATCCATATTTACGCATTATACATTATCCTTATCATCAGTGCTTACATTAATAATTCTTTGAATTTTTACATATTCACTTTCATCAGTATCATATATCAAAACTTCTTTTAAAACTTCAAAGTCATCAGGAAATCCATAATACCTCTGATTTTTAACTAAATCTAAAGTACCGACTACCATGTTATCTTCAATCATTGTCTGTATTTCTTTTAACCCATCATTTATGTACGCCATAGCATAACCCGAATTGGTAGTCGGCACCCGTTCCATTACTTCTTTTACAGTCATCTTATACTCCTACGTTATTAATGCATATTCTACCGCTATATTATCAGAAGCACTAGATGATTTAACGATAATATTAGCCGCAGGTACATTAGGTAATGTAACAGCACCATTTGGTGGTATTGTACATACTACTTGTGAACCAAGAGTGACAACTAAATTGCCAGTAGATGCTGTACCTAAAGCTCCAGAAACATATTTTTTACCAGTATGTTTGATAAATACAAAATCATATCCAGCACTTCCTAGAGTTGAGTTACTACCACCAGAGACTTCAGCTTCGTCATAAGCTACTGTACCACCAGAATATCCAACTGTAGTATGACCAGCAGAACAAGCTACATCAGCACTTCCACCCAATGATTTACCTATATCTGTATTAATTACATCATGCGCACCACTCTGGTTATTTACAGTATCAATTCTTGTTATGGGAGTCATGCTGACACCATAACTAACTTTGCCAGAATCCGCCATATTTATTCTCCTTTTTGTTGAGGTTGATAAGATGCAAATGATTTTTCATATTCACCCATACAATACTGTAACTGAGCTTGCATCCACTGATATTCAGCCTGTGCCTTTTGCATCTGTGTTGTAAAATCTTGTACTAATGCCTGTACCTCTTGTCCATAAGCATTTAGCTTAGACTGAGTTTCTTGAGTATAGACACTTAATAATGATTGAGTTTCTGTCGAATAAAGATTGAGTTCTGACTGTACTTCAGCACTATATGCTCCAACTTCAGCCTGATATTTATTTATATCTGAACTAATCTTTGTTGATTCCTTTTGTAATTCCGCACTAAAAGATGCTACTTCACCTTGAGTAAGACTTGACTTTTTAGATATATCTGCTTGATACTCTTGAATTATCGAAGCTACTTTAGCTTGATATACACCCAACTCTTGTTGGAATTCCAATTGCCACTTAGCAAATTTAACTTGCATCTCATTGCTTGTCCAAAGAACCACTAGCTCATTAAGATCAGCTTGGTATTTACTTAATTCAGCTTGATACCTTTGCATTTTGTTAGCGTATTCTTGAACTTGTTTTTGCAATTCTTGTGCTTTATTCTGTAGATCAACATTAGTACTTACAGACATCTTTTGAATAAGACCTTGAGTGTTCTGTTGAAACTCAGAAGTATCACTCTGATTGTCAGCTTGATACTTTGTATTCTCCTCATTGAACTTATTTAATGAGGCTTGAAGATTAGTTGAAAATTCTTGTATTTGACCATTAATGACATTCATTCTTGCTTGAACCATTTCTGGATCTTCACCTTTAACTGAATCAGCAACCCACTCATTAGCGTCTGACCAATCTGGGGGAGTCATAACTGGAGGAGTATATACTGGAGCAGTTCCTCCTAAAGTCAATGTCTGAGTTGTATATGCTTCCTGTAACTCCGCATCTTCAATAGAAAAAACTGGTGGTGATGGCGCATCTGGAGGAGTGACACTACTAAGATTGAGATCATTAATAGAGGGGTCGGGTACAGGAGTGAAAACAGGTAAACTGACATCATCGGGCATAACCACTGTTGTCAGTGTACTTACGAGGGAGAGATTCACTATTGGCGCCACTGGAACGCTAGCTAGTGTTGGAACATTAGGCAATGTTGGAACTGCTAATATTGGAACACTAGGCAGTGACAGATTTGGAGGTAAGCCCTGATACCCGACCATTCTTTCTTCTAAAACTTTACAAGCAGTAAACAATACAGGCATTCTGTAGAATTCTTTAGGAAAACTTGATATAGAAGATGGATCAGAAGACCAATTTTGGACTGCTCCATATTTTACTGTAGAGGCATATAATCTTGATGCTGAATCTGGAGCTGGTATTGATGATAACTGACCATCTTTTACATAATAAACTGGAAATTCTTCTGTAGCTCTTCTAAGAGAAGTAGCATCACTTGCATAAAATCTATCTGAGGCTTGTATTTCAGTTGCAGTTTTATTTCCTCTACGAACCATTAAAACACGATGAGAGTCTTGTATGCCTATGGATTCTCCACTTGCTCCAGCAATAACATTAACTGCTACATTGTTATTAAAAGTTAATGTTTCATTTGCATTAGTCGCTGTAGCAGCCGCACTCAATGTAAAAGATGTTGTTGAAACAATTGAGGCAACTTTTGCTCCACTAGGTATTCCTGTTCCGCTAACAGAAAGACCAACAACTATTTTTGCATTAGCATCATGTGTTACTGTTGTAGAGGTATCTGTTGTATCGCAAGTAGCATCTGTAAATGAATTAGATGCAAAAGCCAATGTACCAGCAGAAGATTCTTCTAATCTAATCTTTTCGTAAGGTTGTAATTTAGCTAAAACTGTGCTTCCACTTTTAACTTGAACAAAATCATTTGTACTATTTTCATACTTAGTAACTCCAAGTGCTGAACTAGTATTATATACTCTAGCTGTATTAACAATATCTACAGTATCTCCAGCGGAAACTGCAAAAGAACCACCATTTCCATTTTTATATGTTCCTGTACCAGAACTGTCTTCTGTAGAAAATAAGTGCATTAACTCAGGCTTTAAAGTCGCTAAGCGACCAATGACATCTTTTATGCCATCATCAAACCATCGTTCTGCTTCAGTACTTGTAGTAGAGCCAGCTAGTGCTTCTACTTGATCTTTAAATATAAATGCCATAATTCATCCAGATGTTACGGGGGGCGCAAAGCACCCCCCAGTTAACATTATTTCCAAACCGCATGAGCTTCTGGCATAACAACATCTAGACCAGCCTCAGTTTGAATGAGGTCAATCCTTCTGTCAACACCAGTATTCTCTAGCGATTGAACACCAACATAGATCGCAGTATCACGATTCACGCCATTACCGACCAATGGTCTGTATTTAACGTGCTTCATATTTACTCCAACCATCTTAGCACCAGCTTGGCCACTGTCAAGATGAATATTCCTAGTAACATTCATATCTCCATAAGGAGTATTTATTCTAGTCATATCCAATCCGAACTTCACGCTTTTTCCAGTAATCTGGAAATTTAAGCGACTAAATTGGCCTTTATCTAAGCTGTTATCAACATAACCGCTTATTTTATGTAGCCAGTTATAAACATCTGTGTTACACATAAACAGTGTAGCATTAGAGTTATTATAACGTGGATCCATCCAAGTGCTCATATCATCTAAGAAATCATCAGATGATTTAGATGCGGTATTTAATGCGAATACATTGCCACTTTGAACAATGTAATCAAGAATACCCTGAGTATAACGGGTAGTTCCATCAGCGTGCTTCTTACCAAATAAGAGAGCTTGCTCGATGTCCCATTTATGCTCAATGAGTTTATTCTTCCATACTCTTGCCCATTCGTCAGGAACGATTTTTAGAGCAGTAGCACGTGCAGTATTAGTCATCTGCATACTAGTTTTGAAGATTTGAGTATATCCCCAAACATCTGAATAAGGACTATCCTTATAAGTGCTTGGAAAACTAGAACCTTCAGCAAATGCAGAACCAACTACATACACCTTCATAGCTTCTGTTAAAGAAGCGGCAGCAGTAATAAACGCAGAGCCACTAGAGCTTTTAAAAGTAGTATTACCTGATGCGGCAGTTACGCCACGTACTACTTTTACGCCTATTTCTACTTGGTTTCCGTCATCTACAGGAGCAAGTACTATACGAGCTACTATGTAGTCGTCAGCACTGTCATGAACAACAGGTATTTTAATTAACTGATCTTTCATTAAGAAGATCGGTTTTGTACCTGATGAACCTGCAGCTACCCCAGTTTGACCTGAGACATTTTGGATGTTACCTGCTGATAAATAATCTGCTCCTAAACTTATAGCAAAAAATGCATCAGCCGCAATTGCTCCAGCACCAAGATTGCCATGAGCATATGTGGTCGGCAAAGCCGCAGACCCATTCCATGCTGCATAACCAAGTACATAGCCGTAACGCTTTTGCCACATACTTCTTTGTTCTAGAGATTTAAACTCTGGATCATCCGTTGGTTTTCTCGAAACTTTACTAAGAAATCGAAAAAAGGGTGTTTGGTCTATAGCGAGTTCACTTACGGCAGCACCGAAGTTATATCGTCGCCTAAGATCACCAATACCTGCCCCTCCTGAGCCAGGAGAAGAACCAGCAGATGATGGAGCTTGATCGTGTGTACTTAAGTACAAAGGACTATCAGCCATTTGTATTTCCTTCCTTTTTGGAAGGAGTCGTTATTACTCTGAATCGAAACTAAATAGGGTATCTACTCCCTGATCTAATCCTTTCAAAGCATCAAGTACCTGCTTGTCTGGGTCAACCGCTTCTTGCGATGCACTGTTAACCGAACTAGTACTTTTTGGTATTTCCCTGACATTCTTCATCTGATTAAGCATATCATCCTTAGTAGCTTTAGCTACATTAGAAGCAACTTGGCCTCTATTTTTTAGATAATAAATATCTTCAAGATTGATCTTGTGATCATTCGCCCAATCCATCATATCGTCAAACTCTTCATCATCCATATTAGATTCCTTCTTGAATTGCTGAGCCTCAGTTGCACGCCTTTCAGCATCTGCATCAGCGGCTCTGGTTTGGTTTTCAGTCTGGAGCTGTTGGTTGACTCTTGTGTCGACAATATTACTAATAGTATGATTAAATGCTTTCGCAGAATCACTATTTGGTTGAGAGAATGCTTCTTCCATATCAAACTCAAAATCCTCAGGTAAATTTAACGCTTCCTTCACGTTTTCTGTTTTTCCACCATTTTGTAAATAATCTTTTACATTATTTACTAATCCTGGATCACCTTTCATTGTGTCCAAGATAGGGATAAAAGGTTCTACTTCATCTAGTTTAGCCTTCATTTTCTGAGCCTCACGAGATGAGTCTTTGTACCTTTTTTCCCAATCAGTCGTTTCTATTGTGGAGTCAGACTCCTGAGTCTGAGTTACCTCTTCTGACTGTGCATCAGGGGTGGCGACTTCCTTTTTCTCATCTGGATCAATGATCATTGAATTAACATCATTGTCTAATGCAGAAAAGAAATCGTCACTGGAGCCAAAAACCGCTTCTTGTGCTTCATTTTCAGGCACTACTGCGTTTTCTGTCTCTGGGTTTGCCAGTTGTTCTTTTTTTGCCATTATTTCCCCTTATCGTTTTCCATTCATAGACTTTTTAGTCGCACTGAGTTCAATAGCCGCTTTTTGTTTAGCAACTTGTTGATCTTGTTCTATCTTAGATGCAGCGAGAGCCATTCTACCTTGAGCTTGGGTTGCTCCTTTTCGTAATTCTGCTTCTACAGTGCGAACTTTGTCCTGTATGCCAGCTTGTACAAGCTGTCTTTCAAGTGTTTCGATAGTGCCATCCTTATCCTTAACTGCTTCTTGCAACTGATTAAGTTGAGAAGTTAATTCAGCATATAAACTCTTACGTTGTATAATCTTTTCTTTATTGCGTATATCAGTTTCTGCTAATACTGCAACATCATCTACAACACCTAGTTTCATTAGCTCTTTCAGTTCGGCTAAGTAAGCCCATCTGTTTAAGGGAAGTGTGCTTCCCGAAACAATTCTTACATCAAATCTTGCGGCAGAGTAATCTTTCCATTTACCAATTGCCTCTCCTAAATCATTATATATAGGTATATTAATTTCAAAAGTTCTTTCTTCTTGTATCGCAGAAGGTTGAACGATTCTAAAAACTTTATTTGCTTGGTAGACTGCCTGTGAATAATCTTTTATAACTTCACCCATTTGTTTTAATGCTGGGTCTATAGAATTTTTTAACCATTGTTTAACTCTTCTAGTTCCATATTCATCTAAAGCAAGCATACCACGATAAGTATCATGTTGTTGAGAAGTATCTCCTTGCATAGAAGAATAAATACCAGCAAGATATTCCATGTCTGCTTTACCTTCTTGAACTATTGAATAAAATGCAGAAGATAACTGAGCAGGCATAACCTCTTTAGGATTATCATATCCTGAATTAACAGGTAACAATGCCCCAGGAGCTGTAGCATTTTTCTCCCAATAATCTGTATCAATACTGCCCTCGTAATACATCCATCTTAATGATGAGCCAAGAGATGCATTGTGAACCATTAATTGATGAGCTTTATTTAATTCTCTTTGTTTACCAACAAGCGGAGAAACTGCGCTTAATGGAAATGGAGTTCCAGTCCAATTGTATGCAATGGGAATTATAGGATAATTAGATATAGGTAAATGGTATTCATAAAGAGTTATATCGCCAGATATACAAGTTAATTTTATACCCTCTTTATAAAACTTAACTGCATCTGTTATATTCTTTGCAAATTCTTCTTCTTCAATAATTATTTTATATTCTTTTTCGCTAACTATTTTATTCTGAATAATTGTAGCTTTTTTCTGAGCTTCAGCCATTAATTGCTGTTGAGCAGTTTGTAGTTGATCCTGATTTAACTTTTGCTGTTTCTCAAGTTCTAATTCTCTACGTTCAGGTATTACCTCTCCTTTATTAACCCCCTCAGTTAATTGAGCATCAAGTTCTTGAAGCGCAACTTCCATTTCTTTTGCCATTTCAGAAAGTTTAGTTTCAACTTCCTGTTGAATCTTTTTCATCTCTTCTGGAGGAGGCAGTATCTGATAAAATACATTATAATATGGTCTACGTTCTTTTTCGTATGCTTCAAAATACTCAACCATCTCATCTGGTACATTCTTCTTTCCAAAAGATTCTGTTATCTCTTGAAATTGAAAATCATTGCCCTTTATTGCGGCTTCTGAATAATCAAAGTCTGTAAGATGAGAACTAGTAGAACGCTTTATTTTTGCTTCATGCTCTGGAGAAATATTAATTAACTGAGTTTTAGTCATTAATTTTCTTACTATTATATGAGAAGCATCTCTAAATAATGGATCTCTAGATTTTGGATCTACATATACATCAAAAGGATCGGGCTGTTGAATAACAACTTCACCCATACCTCTATCCATATTAGGATCAACAGTAATCATTAAGTAACCAACACTTTTTGTAATAGCGTCATTTACTGCATTAGCAAATAAAGTACTACCGCTTGATAAATTCCATATATAATCAGACATATCAGCAAATATAGCTGCAACATCTGAGTCACTGCCTTCTACGCCAACCGCTTGCCACCTCGGATTGGAAGCAGTGGCATAGAAGTTCAGCATTTCCACTACAGGAATAATTCTATTAATTGTAAATGTAGGCATCCCTTGGTCTTCAAGGGTTGTTTTTTCAGCTTCGGTTAGCTGATTATCAAGATAAAAATCATATCCTTTTTGATTTACTTTTTGCCAATCTTGTCTAGTTGAGCTATTAATAGCATCGAACATCTCCCTGATTCGCAATGCACGCTTGTCTTGTCTTTTGGCCATTAAGCCACCACCCAACTTTTAGGTTTACTAACATGGCGTTCAAATCCATCCTTTGTAGAAGTAATTCCGTGTGGCGGGTGTGCAAATTTACACGCATACGCAAGCGCATCTATCGTGTCATCATGCGCCATACGTGGCCCGAATGTAACAATTTCATGTTGTAAATCAAAATGAGATTCTTTTATTTTTATTGATCCAATAACTAGTCTCTGAGAGAGAACGCCTTGTATCCTATCTCTTTTACTCATCCTAGTTCCAGGTTTTTCTTCCTTAAACTTAACTGAAAAGTCATTTCTTCTACGCATTTCACTAATTAATGCTTGGAAAACAGGTCTTGACATAGTTGTGTCTTCAATCACACAAAGTTGAGGATGATACATATGAGCATAATCAAATAAGTGATCTACAATACCTTTTTTACCTTCTCCTGGAATAGCTAACACAGGCAATCCTCTTTCTCTTATATAATCAAGAACATAAATAGTATTATCCATATCTACAGCTATTACTATTATAACGGAGAAGTCAGCCTCTCTTCTCATAGAATCTGTTGCTGGATCAACTCCAACAAAAACATTTACAGGTTGTGCATCGCCATCATCAGTAATAACATAATTAATTCCACCTTCTTCATCATGCTTAAAATGACCTTTCCAATACTTAATATGTTTCATATTGAATATAGAATCCTCAGCTGATTGAACTTCCATCATATACTCTTGGTAAAATTTTGATGGTTGACCAGAATCTCGATAGAACTTCTTTTTCTCTTCCATCTTTTCTTTTCCAAACCATGAAGGCCATAATGTATTGCCTTTTTTATCAATCGCTTGATGCATTACTACATCCCAAGAAAATTCTTCATTATCATGCTTTGCTTTTTGAGAACTCATAATAAGATTATTAATAAAACTATCGTAGTGAACAGGTGTACCATTAATACGAAGCCTACCAGTATGAGGCTCAAGAGCAGGATATACAACCGCAGTGATAAGGTTTGCATTTTTCGATCTAGCTTCAGGCGTAATAGTATTATTCTCATCTTCAAAGTCATCAAGAACAATGAGATCGTACCTCTTATGGAGTTTTGCGCCACCCCTTATACCAGATATATTTGATTTACAAAGTAGTTTACAGCCATTACTTAATTCAATGTCCTCTTCTGTCCACTTCTTTCCTTTAAGATCACCAAAGAAGTATCGTATCTTATCGTTGTACTCGAGGTGGGTTTTAACGTAATCCATATTTCCCGTTGCGAGTTTTGCTGTAGCTGATACCCATCCATAAAAGTAAGGGTCTTTATCGGAGAAACAAAAGTTGTGTAAGATGTCACACTTTGTGAGTACTGTCTTTCCATGACCCCGTGGGAGGATGATTGCGACTTGCTTGTTTTCGAGATCCGATATCTTATCTGCAACTTCGTAGTGGAATGGGGGTGTATCAGATCGTGTAAAATCGTCAGGAAGAAACAGCTTGCCAAAAGCAATAATATCATGACGAGCAAGTTCAAGAGCTTCTTCTGCCTTAGATACATCTTCTTTATTAATATTAGCCATTAATATTTAACGCTTACATATGCCATTGGATGTATGTCTGGCATCATATATGGATAAAATTCAGCAGTAGTAATATATTGTCCCCATACTTTCTTACCACCCTCTATTTGAATATTCTGAACACCTGACCATAAAACAGAATCACCCTCACCTATCATGTAGGCATGAAAATATGCATCATATTCTCCTTCTTCTAATGAATATATAAGATATGTAAATACAGGCCTCCATGTATCTAGCCCTGATTGCTCAGCAGTTGCATAAAAATATATTGGAACTTTAGTTTCAGCATCAATTATATTTCGTTCAATTGTCACGTAATCATCTTCGCAAGATAATGAGAGTACGACTAAAAATATCGTATATAATAATAACTTCATTTAAATCTACTATCTACCCAACATTTTCCATAATACATAAGACCTATCCATATTGATATTTCAACTACCTCAACATATCCAAGTTCATTTAATACTCCTATATCCATTATTTACTAAAAAATTTCTTCAGTAATAATGCACCTTTAAATTTTAATAATGCACAAACAACTATAATAAGAACTACTGTCCCTATATCAACTAAATGATTACCAGAATCAGATTCAATAGTACCATAAGGAGTTTCTATCTTTATCTTTTCTTGACGTTCTTTTATTGCTTTTTTCTGCATTTACAATTGCTAACATCTTTCATCACTTCATCAAGTAACTTAATTGCTATTACCTTCTTTGCGCCTTTTGACCATCCATAGGTAAGAGGGTGGTTATCAAAAACGTCAATAAATCTTTTTTCTAAATCAACACCATCTTTAATAATAGTAAAAGTTGCTTGAATTACACCTAGTTTATCAGAACTAATCATTTATCTTTTTTTTCAAATTTTATAGGCTCTCTCCACTTTTCTTCTTTTTTCTCATATCCAGTATTTACTGGTTCAGTAAGATCGAGTAATCCGATTGGATTATCGTTTATATTGTTTTGGTGCTTCTTGTCCAAATCTTTTTACTCCTGTATATTGATAGCCTTCAACAGCTTCATCAAAACCTAAAATATCATCTGCAAATTTCTTTTCTTTCTTAGATGGATCAACCCATTGAGTTAACCTATATGTATTATTTTTATCAGGAGATAATCTCATATTTTTAAAACCACTTAGCATATCTGGATTATACCCAGAACTTTTAGGATGTTTAAAATACCAATGAATCATTTCCACGTCTGGAACATTATAATCACCACCTCTTCGTTGCATACCCCATCCAGATTCTTTTCTAATTTTTTGCATTGTTTTTGGAGTGAATACTCTCAATGTTCTAGCGGCTTTTCCTTCTTTTCCAATATGTCTAGGATAAGCATATAAAGGACTTTCAACTCCTTGTGCGTGTTCGCCTAACCAAGTTACTGGTTTCATCATTTTATCAACAACACCCCTAGCCACATCTCCAGCGTATGAACCGCTATATCCACTACCAGATTTCTCTCGTAAAATTTGTTTTAAAGTTTTTCTATTTTTAGGATCACTTAGTCCCGCTAAACGTAGTTGTTCTATATTTGAAAGACTTTCAAGAGAGTGCTCACTTTGCGCACCAAAAGAGCCAGTGGGACTCACTTTTGGGTTTATATGTTTGACTGTTCCAGCTTCGTCACTTATAAGTCTAACAGCTTTCCAAAACTTTTTATCTGAACGAGGAACATTAGTTCCATGTTTTTTGTATTGTTCTCTGGCATAATAAAGAGCATCATCGTACTTCTTTAATTTTCTACGTCTAAGTGGTCGCCATCTTTCTCCAATGTGTTTAAATGCAGCTCCTAAAGATTCTCCTAAGTTTGCATTAAAATCAGATTTATCTTCATAGAACATTCTTTCTTCTTTATATCCTTTAGGCATACCTGGAATTTGTCTAGATATTTTACCAACTGAATAACCGCCAAAAGGTGAATAACCTGATCTAACGCTTTTTCCAAAGTTTGCCTGTACTAAATCTGCTTGTAATTTAGAAGGCAATTCTTTGAATGATGCATAAGGTATCATTTTACCAGTCTTTGGATCTTTCATCTCATATTCCATTATGTTACTCATCATTCGTTTCCACTCTTTTGCTACTGGCTTATACTCTGGAAACATTTCAAGAAATTTTGGATTATTAAATCCTTCTGGAGTGGATGGCATCTTTAAGCCTCTTCTTAAATAATAATTTTGAATAGCTAAAAATTCATCGTAGTTATGTTCTTTAAGGCTATTTTCTAAGAAGTTTAAATCATTTTTATTCTGTTTTATCTGTGCTGGTGTCACGCCAAGTCTTGGATCACCACTCTTTAAGCGTTTTATATCTCTCTCTATACCTTCTCTAATACCTTTATTATATTGTAACTCATGTGCAACAAAACCTAAGTCACTAGTACCCATATCCCTATTCATAGCTTGATATGGATATTTAACATCTTTGTTTTTGACTTTTTTTCCAATTTCTGTTGTTGCGGATACAGGAACATCATACTTCATTGCATATAATTTATTCTTCAATGGAGCATTTATTATTTGGTTTAATTTTCTAGTAACATCATAGCTCTCAGGTATTGGTATATTTGTCATAAGTCTTTTACCGCCACGATATGCCATACCTGCTGTTTTAACCGCACCACCTAAGACTGCAATTTCTGCTACTTCTTTTGTATTCTGTGGTGCTATAAAGTCTACTCCGCCTTTAAGTATTTTCTCTGGGCGCATTAATTCTTCATAAGAGATTTTACCCTTCTTATATTTATCTATCTGATACTTAGGAGGTCTATAAGGAAGTTTATCAACAATATGCTCACCAACGCTATATGCTGGTCTTTCAGTATATGGCTTATATTCGGCTTGATAAAGTAGTGGTTCACCACTTTCTTCCATCGCCTTCATTCTCTGACGCTGTTCCCACTGATCAGAGACATTTCTTCCTAGTAATTTATTTTTTGGGGGCATTTACCTTCCCTTTTAATTCTGGTCTTTTAGCGGCATCTAATGCCTTAGTATCAAACCCCTGGAATACTGCTCCAGATATTTGTGTAACTTTTTGTTTAGGTACAACATCAGCCGCATCCCATAACATACGAAATGCAGAAAGTTTATCAGATGCACGATCAGACGTATCAGCTACATCTTTGACACCTTCTATAAGATATTCAAGATTAATACCCAAACTATCAAATACATCTTCTAATTCTTCTTTCACAATATTAATTATCCTTTCTTGCTTGACGAGTACCGCTGCACGAGCCTTCGCATAACGATTACTTTTTGAGTTGCCAAAAGACTTTAGATAAGCCTCTTCAGGCGTTAAACCCCTAACTATATATTTGGCAAAGGCTACTTCCTGTGCAGTGGCATTTTTTCTTTTTCGTATCACTTCGTCATGATCCTTTCCACCACCAAATGAATAAATATTCTTTTTTCTAACAGCATCCATCGTGTTACCACCTGAAACAATGAATGTACCAGTGCAAGTACCTAGATATTCCATCTTATACCTACCTTGATTAAGCATTTGTCCTCTTCTTAATATCTGAATAACGCAACCATCATCTGTTAATACCCAATCCCCAAGGTCAGCATTTCTCCAATCATCTAAAAAATATATACTGGAGGGTACTTCAGTAGGGTTATCATAGACAACATGGTCTATACCCTTTATAGAATAACTACGCATCGTACAATTCTCCATTATAACTATCGTTTAATTGTTCGTATTGCTCCGCAGTAAGACACTCATCTAAGTTATTTGGCCCGATAGCTAACATCTGCGGTTTCATATTTATATCTGTGATAACTTCCTGTATCTCTTCAACCTCATCAGTCATTTCATTATAAACTATAGTTAATTTATACTTTTTCATGTGGTAAGTTTCGGCATGAATCACTATTTAATACAATAATTAAAAGATACTTTTGAATTCTCTTGACAAACAGCCTAAATAACCTTACCTTGCGGTAGGGAGTAGAGCAGGAAATAGATTATAATAGCTTATGGGATTTTCTATATAAAAAAACAAAAAACTCAAAAATTGTGTCATTTTAGTACTCGTTGAGAATTGGCTAAATACCCCTTTTGGTTGGGTAATGGAAATCCGTTTTCCGTTAGCAATCATTTTCAATTAACAATAATGAAAGGAAGTACCTTATGGCACAATCAACACCATCAACACCATCAGCATCAACATCTGAGTTTGTATCTCACATTGATGTAGCTCTCACCAAATCAAACATAGCTTCTGCAAAGAAGAATATGCCCACGCCTGATGCAAAGAACCTGGTCAAAGTCAAGCTCTTCATATCAGCTGTTACTGGCAGGCCTTATTATCAGCAGGATCTCTGGGCAAATCAATGTTACACAGAGTTCGCCAATGGCAATGTAGTACCAACAGGGTCAGCTACCTGTGATGCACCATCTCTCCCCGATGAAGCAAAGACCACTCTTGTATTCAATGACAAGCTAGGTCTGCGCCATGCTACTATCAAGCAAGTTATGAAGTATGGATGGGGCGCTTATATGATGATCGACATCACGACTGGGAACTTATACCCAATCAAGAAGTAGTCGACTGTATCATTACTGGGGGGGCAGGTCAAACTGCTCCCCTTTATTAGTGTATTATGAAAGGATTTAAATAAACCATGAAGTATATACTCATAGGAATGCTTATTAAGTACCTACTACTAATGGCACACGCTATTATAGTATTTTACAATCACAGTAATTTAAACAGTAACCGATAACACTACTAGGAGGTAGTTATGTTAGAACAAGTAAAACGAGCAATAGAACTCGTCAAAAAGAGTCTAGAGATAATTAATCAAAGGCTAGATAATCTCAAGACTATGATAAGATGTAACACAGAGAGAATAGATCTTATAAGGCAAGGTCATTGGAAGAGTGTAACAAAATGGGAACAAGCTAATCAAAGAATAAGACAGCTAGAAAGAACTGTTGAAATGCTAAATAAAGTCCACAAAGATACAGTAAAACGTCATCACAAGGAAATTGAAAAGAAATATGGTTATAATGAAGAATGGAACAGAGTATCAGGCGATCCATTTAATGAGGATAACATACCTAGTGATCCAGACGATGGCAGTTGGGTGGGTAGATAACATGAGTCAAATCAAAATACATATAAATGGTAGTGAAGAGTTGACACTAGTTTCATCTGATAAATTAGAAATACAAAGCCTATTACAAATATTAGATGAACATATTAAGCCTGACGTTAAAATAAATGCTAATGTACTAAACCATGAAACTATGAAGTCATGGAGATTATTTAGTAATAAAGAGAGGGTAAAATAATGGAATACGATGATTATGGTAGCCACATAAGAGTAACAGTCATTGATCAGCATATGGAATACACTAGTTACAGGGAACTAAGGTCTAAATTATACACCATGTTTGACAAACTATCGGGTCTGCCACATGTTACTAAAGGTCTAGTAAATATATCATCACATATTTCACCAGACATACTTAAATGGGAAAATCACTTATTAGATGGTGCTATGTTCTACGATCTAGATATAATGGTAGTACATAAAGGCAACGGACAAGAGGTTAATTGTATATTAGAAGAGGAAATAGGATCACATAGAATAATATATAGTTATAGTGAAAGTAACACAAGATACGTTGATAAAGCCAAAGCTACATTTGCTCATTATGATGATGTAGAGAAGTTATTGATAGATATAATTGCCGAGTATGTCAAGAAAGTGAGTATAGACAAAGGTATAAGTCTAATACAGAATATTGAACCAAAATACAGTAACCCTACAGGCTCAGCATGAAAGAGATAAAACATCCTAAAGTATTTAAATGCTCATACTGCGATAAAACCAAACCAACCACAGAATGCTCAAATCTAATATCAATGGGTGATTGGGTGTGTAAACCATGTTTTAAAACATTTGGCAGTGATGTCTTATTTGTAAATGGAGGTAATAATGAAAAGTATTAAGAGTATACATCGCAAACTAACCAAGCGTATGACTAATAAAGAATTAAAAGATCGTAAAATAAAAATCGCTAAACGTAAATTATTAAGGGAGGAGGTATTATGACCAAATGGCACAGACATAAATGTTCAGGCGGTTGCCCATAACTATTGGTGTAAGAGATAAATGTGTATGTGGCATTCTTACACCTAAATGACCCGATTGAAGTATGTGCGCTTTAATAGCCGAGGGACTGATGAGTAATTCATCCCCCTCGGTTTGGGTCTAAAGATTTAAGGGTGTTGTGTTGATGGCTAAACCTCCATTCATTAATACTGTTAATTAACAGTTAAGCGAGGTTTGAACACCCTAATATTATTAAAATAAACAAGCAAATAAAAAGGAGAATAAAATGGCAAAAACACCACTATTATATCTTAAATCTAAACTCGGAGTAGATAATAACGGAAAAGATGACTTCATGGAAGAGTGGAAGAAATTAAGTGATAAAGATAAACAAGAACTTCGTGACCAAGCTGCAATAGAAATAGAAAGGAGTAAATAATGGAATTACTCCATAGAATAAATGATAACATGATGATATTTCTAAATTATGAAATCAATCTAAGTGGATTACTAGTAATAATGCTCGGCTTCATCACTGGTGTATCATTTATGATAAATTTAATACAACAAGCCAATACTAGAAGATTAACAGAATTGGTGGAAAGCTGGAAATATCAAGCAGAGCACCTTCAAGCTGAATTAAATGCATCACGTAATGGCTCATTTGAAGAAGCAGGTGTATCATGATGAAAATAGCTGTAAGTAAAATTGATAAAAGAGGTAGAATAACTCTACCTAGATCATTCTTAATTGCAAATAACCTCGAATATTCAACCCATGTACATTTCCTACCAATGCAAGGATCAAGTAGTAGTATTAAACTAGTATTTGAATTTGATGGTGAACCCACTACAGCCGATGAGTATAATAAAGAATATGCTGAAGATATTGATAACCAAGCATTTGCTCAAGGAAGAGAGTCTTCTTATGACAGATAAAGACAATTTTGCACTAGATGGTAAAGATGCTCCTGAGTTAAAAGAGGCTAGAAAGGAAAATAGTACTATTCATGGTATATGTATCTACTGTGACATAGAGATAGCCAATCACCCAAAAGACTTTAACTCAATGGGCGTAATGATTATAAATAAGGATAAAGACAGCGATAGATATATGAAATCTTATGGAAGTGCGCATATTATATGTGATACCAGAATAAACAACGATAAGAGATTTTTCAATTGGGTATTAAACAAACCAAAGGAGATAGCATGAAACTCGGAAATAAATTATTTGATATTATAGTAAACATACTGAGAAATGATGAAGAATCAAGAAATAATGATGTAGTCCTATGCTGGAAAGTATATGAACAAGAAGTTAAAATGGAAGAATTATCAGTCAGAGATTTCTTTACATTATTATTTAATAAAAAAATAGCATCATTCTCATCAATAACAAGAGCTAGGCGAGCTGCACAACAACATTATCCAGAACTAAGAGGGAAAGTATACGAAAAGCGACACAATAATCAGAAGAACTATATTAAATACGTAAAGGATGTGCCTAGAAATAAAGCCATACAATTGGAAAAAGAACGCATAAAACAATACAAGGAGTCTGAACATGGAACAATTTCTATGTGATAATTGCAATAAAGTACTAAAGAAGAGTTTAACCAATCATGTTAGGATAAGTGAGCCTGGATGGCCTGCAAGTGATACAGATTCGTGGCATTTCTGTGCCGAATGTGTAGAAATCGTAAGAACATGGTTAAAACAATTGTGTACTTATGATATGAATAAAGATCGTAGTAAAGCAATAGAAGTAGTAGATGAAAATAAATTAACTAAAAAAGAAGGTAAGAAGAAGGAGGATGTAAGTGGAACTACAAGAATTTAATCCAATAAAAGTGTACATGGAATACATCAGCCATAAAAACAAAATAAATAATATAGAAAGGCAGTTGGATATAGGAGATATGTCATTTAGCGCATCAGGTGCTGGTTTATGTATGAAGAAACACTGGTATAATGCTAATGGTTATGATAAAAAAGAAATTCCTAATACAACATTAAGAACTTTCAGGCTTGGAACTATATTTGGTAATGATATGGAAAAAGCTATGCATTGGTGGGATGAAGAAGTTCCACACCCAGAAGATGGTAAAGGTAAAATAGAAGTATATACTGAAGAACAAGTAACATCAGAAAAATATAAATTATCTGGTCATTTTGATCTTCTAGTTGTACATGAGATAGAAACTGATGAACCTGATCCTAACTTTCCTGGGATAAAGCGTTGTATAAGAAAAGGTGCTTTATTTGACTATAAAACATCAAATTCTTATAAATTCAAGAAGCTATTTGGGCGTAATCCAGATGATTCGCCATCAACTAACTATGAATATCAGCTAGGAACATATGGTATGCTCATAAATGACTTGAAGGATGACTCTGTAGAGTTTAATTGTGAGGTTGAATATATGGCTAATGTCTATATTAATAAAGATAGTAGTGTAATGAAGATTAAAGAAGCCCCGATAGAGTATATTGATTTTGCTCGTAAATATTGGGATGCAGTAAATAATAAATGCAACAAGGGAGATCCTGAACCAAATTTCGGAGTTTGGACACCATTTTACTCAGATTGGGAATGTGGTAGATATTGTCCGTATGTCGAAATATGTGATAGCCCTTATAAAAAAGGAGTGTAAGATGGAAGAAAATAAACTTCCTGTATCTTGGGATAAAATATCTGAGGTAGAGGATGCCATGAGAGATAAAAGAAAAGGAATCAGTGAAACACCAACACCTAAATCACAGGTTAAAAGAAGACCTGATGGTCTTGATTATGTTGAAGAAGCATGGATGAGAACTAAATTAGATGATCTCTATCCAATATGGTCATGGGAACCATGTGGTGATAACCCGATTCAAGTACTTGGAAGTGAATATGTAGTAGCTCAAGGTAAATTAGTAATATTTGACGAAGGTGTAACTAGAAGTTTCTTCTCAACTGGTGCGGCACGTATTCAGTATAAAAGAGATAAACAAACTGGAAAGCCTTTACCACATACTATTGAAAACATGATAGATTTGGATAAGAACGCTGCTAGTGCTAATACATTTGCTTTTAAAAGAGCAATAAACAGATTAACGCATATCTCGGATGATGTATATAGAAAGCAGGTTGAAGTGATTGATTTACACGATAAGCAAGTAGATGTTATTAAAGACATAATAAATAACATTAAAAATGAAGATAAAAGAGAAGAAGTTCTTTTATGGTTTGCTGAAAAGACAGAAACAACTGATATTAATCAGAAAAACTATCAACAATGGTTGGATACTCTTAAAGCAAAGGTTTCAACATTAAATGAAGAACATAAAAAAAACAAAAAAAAGGGAGATAAATAATGACTAAACTATCAGAAGAGATGAATACTGAGTATGCTATCTTTGAGGAGGAAGAAAGAAAAGAATACTTTGTAGTTCCTGCGGGAATATATCCAGCTCATGCTTGGAGTCTTAATCTTAAACATAGAAGTAAAAAGGTTAGGAGTAGGAATGTTCAAGGTAAATTTCATATTGCTGATATATATGAATTAGAATATCGTATAGCAGATGAAGTTGGAGATATGAAAATACCTGATGCTGATAAAATATCTGGTAAAATTATCAGAAGTAATGGGGTATTCGTATTCAAAGACCCTAATGGCGAAAGTGATTGTGTTGCTAATCCTAGTGGTAACTGGCAATATACTAACCTGTTAAAGGTGCTTGGTATAAAGTTGGAAGAAAAGGATATAAAAGATGATAAAGGTGGGAAGAAAACTGTAAAGATATTACCAAGGCTAACCGAGGAAAAGATAAAAGGTAAGCCATGCATGGTTACAGTTAAACATAGAGAATGGGAAGATAAAACCTATGCCAACGTCAACAGAGTTGATAAATGGGAGAAAGGTGTAGAATACGAGGGAGATGACAACGATCTTCCATTCTAAATAAAATGAGGGGAGTAGACATTATACTATACCCAATAATAGCTACCTCCTTCGGTAAACACCGTTTACTCCCCTCAATCATTTAAGGCTAGGCACTGCCAATAGGTTATTGCTGTAATAAAGCTAGCGCCCTATGCTAAGGCTCTAGCCTTTAACTAAAGGGCTTACTTATTAACACGTGAAATAGTTCTAATAAATAATAAACAATTGTTTTTAGAGTTAATTATTAAGTGAGCCTTTAAATAAGATTAGTAAAGGCGATTTCGTCTTAAAAGAAACGGAATTGCAGGTAAAATAGAGAATCGTTAGGCGAATGGAAGCAATACTAGAATATTATAAATATATTCTACTATTTGGCACTAAATGATGAATCACAAGGTGGCTTGGCTCATTCTATCCCTTGGTATCTATTTTTGAAATTAGTACGAAACATCGTGACGTGATGGGAGGCCTACTGCATTACTAATCTAATTAGTTAAGGTATCTGTATAAAGCTAAACAAGTCCTGAGAAGACAGATTAAATTATTCCAGGAAACCAGACTATTAATAGAATTGCTGGTCACTGAATTAGCCATGATAAAAAAGCCTTAACAAAATTTTATGAGGGTATAAATGAATAAAGAAACAAGAAGAGGTGATGACTGGAAACAATGGAAAAGTGGATGGCAGTATAAAGATGATGCACCTAAAGACAAAAAATGGCAAAAAGATAGAACTAAACTATTCAAAGAAAATGGTAATGGATGGTGGTGGTTCCAACATGATTATTACATAGAAAGAAAGGACTATGATGAGTAAAAAGGATAAATCTAAACCAATTGTTTTTAGTAAAGATGATGAAATACATATTCAATTAGAAACTAAAATACATAATAATCACTTATTAGTTAACGATAGAATAAATCATTTACTAGAAAGGATAAAATTATTAGAAAGGAAATCAATGCTAGATGAATGAGAATAAACAAGTAAAAGTAGTAGTACCAATATCATCAGAAGAATTCTCGGAGTTAATGGATGGTAATGAATTTGAATGGAAAATTAAAGCAGAGAATAGTAATGAAAAGGTATTAATAAAAATAACACTAGATAAATCGGGAGATTTTCACTATGAAAGCTAATATAAAGAGGCTTAATGAATTAATATATGAAAACTATAATGATGATGAATCATCTGAAGTAATAATTAATTCAAATTTAGTTCCAGTAGGATGGGTAGAGATTACAACTCCACATCGAAGGCAAGACTTACAATTCGCAATAAATCAATTAGAAAAGCGAAATAAACCATACATAATAAAAAGACATAGAGGGAAAGATATATCCATTTATGTTAAAAAAAGATAAGGAGTAATAATGAATAGAGTAAAACTAACTGATATTACTAGCAAGGGAAATGTTCGTGTTGGTAATAAAAGTAAAGAAAAGGCATATAAACTCATGAAACGTAGTATAACTGCTAGAGGAGTTGAAGTTCCTGTTACAGTAGTAAAGAAGAATGGGGCATATGTTCTATTAGATGGGCATCAAAGAGTACAAATATCCGAAGAACTGGGTTTGAAAGATATTCCTTGTACTATAATGCCAGAAAATACTGATGTTAAAATGCATCAATTAACTGCTAATATGTTTTCGGTGCCAATGAGTGCAATAGAAGCATCTAAAACAGTTGGAGAACTAATAAAGGATAAACCTACAATAACTCGTCAAGAGATTGCTGATATGTTTGGTAAAAATATTGGTTGGGTTAAACGTGCTACACAGTACAATAATCTAATTAAGCCATTGCAGACAAAGAAATATCTAAATGAAGATCACGCAAGAGATATGTTTGAGATTTCTAGATATAGTCAGTATCAACAGAAAGCAGCTTATGATGCATTGGGTGATCAAAAAGAATGGGGATCTCATAACGTAGTTTGGAGGCTAAAGCAAAGACTAAATCAAGCACCTCCATTTAGCGTTATTAAGAAATTCATTAAAGAAGATGTCTTTCGTAAATATGAAAAAGATGCTAAAGTTAAATTCCAAAAGACTTTAGAGATATTTGGAACAGATGAAGATTATTGCAGTGATAAAGATTTCTTAAGAGAAGTATTTCTTAAAGAAACTACTGTTGGTCGTGATATTCTTAAAGATGTTCCTATTAAGGAAGACATGGATGGATATGATAGAATGCATACGCCTCTATCCTTAGATGAATGGAAGAGTAAAAATAAGTTCAATGATTATATGGATAGAGATACAGATTATAAAAATGGTGGTAAGGGTAAATGGAAATTGGTTCAATGGAATGGTTATGTACTAAGTCCTATAGTTAAATGGGCCCATGTACGAGTAGCAGGTAAACCTGGAGAAGCTCCAATAGAGAAACCTAAATATTATGGACAAGACAAGAAGTTCTCTAATGTTGTGGCACCTCTAGTAGTAGAACAAATGCAAAAGGTTAAAACTCAATTAAGAGCTACTCTTCCTAAAGATCCTAAAAGAAAGGTTCGTATTGATGGTATAGGTAATCATAATGTAACATTCAAATGGATGTTAATGAATGGTCATGCTGGAGATATGTATCTAGATAAAACAGGATGTAAGAATAAAACTGAAGTTCAAATAATAAATAAGCACGTAGATGAATGGTATAGCGATATTTGGCTAAAGAATTCATTTTATCAATGTGACTTGTTATTTAAAGAACAAGGCTTACTACCTGTAAAAGCACTGGTACGTAATAGATTCGAAGAAGATAGTAAATTCAGAGAAGCAGTATACAGCTGCTTTACTATAAAGAATCTTAGTCAAGTTCCACCTCATAGTACTAAAGGTAAAAGTAAGAAAGACCTTGTAAAATATCTGACTAGTAAACAAGAAAAGTTTACTTTTAATGATATATATAAAGATCTTCCTAGATTAGTACTGTCTAGTTTCGATACTGTAAAATCTCTTAATAAAGGAGAAACAGTATGGGGAGTTAAGATATAGTGGGATGGAAATGCCCAGCTTGTGGCTATAGTCCAAGTGCCGATGTAAGCATGGAAGCTAAAGCACTAGTAGCAGAACGACCTGAACAAGTAGAAAAGGCCATTAGACAAGCAATAAAGCTCGTAAATGAGTATATGTATAATGGTAAGATGCCTAAATATTTCATAAATCAATTCATATATGGAATAGATATGGCAAGCGATGAAAATGTTCTACGTGGTATCAGGTTGTTCTTGGATAAGGAGTACTATAAACAAAATAAAAATATAGCTTACTTAGCTGGAATGATTAGAAACATAAACAACACTGAAGAATCAGAAAAAAAGGCGGAGAGGAATCGATATGGATTAAACCCGCCAGAAATAAAAAAGGAGAAGTAAATGGATCAAGCACAATATAATTGGGATGTACAAGAAACACCTTTATTCATGACTAATGAAACTGGTGAAGCTACGATAATAGAAGACTATAAAGCATTAACAAGAAGTGATGATGATAAATTGCTTGGAGTAGTTGGAAAATCGTATAAACCAATGCCCAATACAATATTCGCAGATTTAGTTAATGAATTAGCTAATGATACTCCATGCGAATTAAAAACATATGGAGAGCATAATAATGGTAAAAGATTATATGCAAAACTAACTCATCCAGAAATGAAAGACTTTAAAGTAACTAAAGTCGGAGATGAGGTAGCATCTAGTATAGTACTAGCTAATGGACACGCTGGATCAAGTGCATTCAGAATGTTTGTTGAATATATGAGATTAATCTGCCTAAATGGGCTAACCATTCCAGTGAGAAAGAATCTTGTGTATGCTAGACATACTAAAAATATGGAAAATACTATAGGAGATATTACTATAGGTCTAGACTATATTTTGGACTCTCATAAAGATAATAAAGTTCAAATGAGAAAGTTAAATACACCACTTCCTAAAGGATTTAGTGTAGATGGATGGTTTAGTAATTTCTATAATTACCATAAGAAGCCAAGACCAATCAAAGTTAAAAACAAGTTTGGTCAATTTGTTACATCTGGATGGACAGAACCTGAGTATTCTACTAAAGCTAGTAATAATTTAACAGAATTAGCGAACTGTTATATACATAGTGCTTCAGTAGGAACATATTGGGGAGTACTAAATGCTGTAACATATTACATAGACCATTTACAGCATAATAAACCTCAAGGATATGAGGAATTAGGTAATGGTAATGTGACTAAGCTAAGAGCATATCACAATTTATGTAGACTTGCTCAAGCGTAAAAGGTAGATTTGATCTACCATTTTTAGGTCATTATTATCTAATGACTGTTAGATAAAATAAATAAAAATGCAGAGGGCATTTAACCTCGCACATAAAGGTTGGCAAGTGAATAATCCTTTAAGTTTGTGTGGCTGGATGCCCTCTTTGAAATAGGAGCTTAAAATGATAAAAATAGCAGAATGGATAGCAGATGTATTCATCTTGGGTTTAGGAGTATTTTTGTTCGCAATAGGAATATTTGCATTATATGTAGTGGGGTCAGTATTAATAAAAGATCTAAAAAATCACTGGTAAAGTTAAAAACCCTCGAAGAAGGAGAAGAATTCGAAATACCTTTTCTATCATTAGATGGTAAGGTAGTTAAACACAGCAATGGATCAACTTGGGTTAAATATTATAATTACATAGACCCATTTGATGAAGAAAAAAATGTTAAAGTAGTTAGGCAAATAATAGCACCTGACACAATGGTAAGGAGGAAATAATGTATTGCCCACAATGTGAAACCAAATTAATAGAAAACGTAATAAAAGAATACTGTAGTCCATATTCAGATATGGTACAAGAAGAATACGGATTATGGTGTGATAGATGCGAAGAGGATAAAACAGTAAATATCTATGATATGCAAATTGAAAACCAAATCGATAACACAATGTTGGAAAGGAGTAATAATGAAAATAGGAAGAACACTTGATGAAATAGCTAAAATGATAGCTAATACACTAGATGATGATAAAAAAGTATATTTATTAAGATTAGAAAATCATGGAGAGGCTAGATTATTATATGAAGCAATGAAAGCATTTGATCAATTGAATGTTAATAATGCACCAGATTCAGCTAGTTTAAAACAATCAATAAAAGAAATAGAAGAGAAGATATTTAAAGATAATATAAAACCACACGTAATAGTTGATTAATGGCTAGGAAAAAGTTCACTAAGCAGGAGGAGCAAGAACTAAGACCACAACCCCATTCATCAGATGCTGAGAAAGCCATCCTCGGGTGTATTCTCGTAAACGAAGAAGCATTTGACATAGCAGCACAATATATAACATCGCCAGAAACATTTTACTATGACGATCACCAATTAATTTGGAAAGTCATGTGTGAAATGAAAAAGAACCATGAATCTATAGATAGTGTAACTATATCTGCTAAATTTAGTGGTAAAGAAAGCGATAGAGTATCCGCATATTACCTAACAGGTTTATATGATGCAATTCCCTCATCTCAGCAAGCAGAGGGTTATGCAAGAATTGTAGCTGAAAAATATCTCCAAAGAAGATTAATAAATGTAACATACGAAGTACAAAAATCCGCATACGAAAATACTAAAGAATTTGATAAGTTATTAGATGAAGTAAGAAGATACACAGAAGAACTACAGGAATTACAGCCTCATAAAAGATTTGATCTAGAAGCATCATTGTCAAGTACTATTAATAGTATTAAAGAACCAGATAATCTTATCAATTATGGATTTGATTTGTTGGATAATATGGCAGGTGGTATGACTAGAGGAGAGATAACTGTAATTGCAGGTAGGCCAGGACATGGTAAAACCACATTCGCAGTGAATCTAATACCTAGACTGGTAAATCAAGGACTAAAAGTATTAGTAATATCAAGAGAAATGACAGAGAAAGAGATGTTAAAGAAACTCTTAACTCTAGAATCTGGAGTATTAAGTTACAGAACTATAAGACAAGGGATATTAGATGACAGTTCATACAAAGAACTACAAAGAATCCAAAAGTTCTGTTTAGACAAGTATAAGGATAAATTATTCATATATGATGATCTGAGAGACTTAAACAGTACTTTGTCAATTATACAAAAAGTAAAACCAGATGTGGTAATTGATGATTATATTCAATTAATACGGATACAAGGACATAAAGAAAGAAGATTCGAGTTAGAGTCAGTGATGCAAGAATATAAATGGATATCTAAGACTATGGGAGTAGTTCCAATATTAGTATCTCAGTTAAATAGAGAAATTGAGAGAAGAATAGACCCAATACCTAAACTATCTGACTTAGCAGAGTCTGGTTCAATAGAACAGGTAGCAGAAAATGTATTATTTGTGTACTATGATTATAAAGTTAACTATGATTATAGTGATACAGGTAAATATAAAGCTCAAATAGTTGCCGCTAAAGTAAGATATGGGGAAACTGGAATGATGATATATGGATTTGATGGTGATAAAGTAAAATACTATGAAATAGCAGAAGAAGTATTTACACCAACAGTATCAGAGAAAGAAAAGTTAACAAAAAGAAAAGGAGTCGCTAATGCCAAGCCGTTCTAAAACAAAAGGTACTTCATTTGAACGAAAGATAGTCAATCTAGCTAAGGCAGAGGAGATTCCTGCGAAGCGAGCTTGGGGAAGTAACGGAGCTTCCCTAGGCTTGCACGAAGAGGTTGATGTATTAATTGACGATGAATACAAAGTTCAAGCTAAATGTAGAGCTAAAATGGCTCAATGGATGAAACCAAATGAAAACGTAGATATACAAATTATAAAAGAAGATTATGGTGATATATTAGTTGTATTACCTTATTCTAAATTCCTAAAGTTAATAAAGAAAAAAACTTAAAATATAAGATATTTGGCAGATGAGTTTAAGAAAATAAGGTTTAGAGAAGTTTTAATAATAAAAAACTTTTTCGTTGTATTTGAAAATAGAAATTGATTAAATTAAAAGAAGCGTGAATATCCTTGTGGATTTCAATGTTGTGTGGATGAATAGGGCAGTTGTAATGACTGCCTTATTTTTTTTATCCAGAAAATAACTCCGTTAAAGATTTACCGAAACCATCTTTTACTAATCCCGATCCAGTGTTTCCTAAAGGAATACTAGGAGTTATAGCATTCTCTCCATAGTTGGTATCCCAACTTCCTTTCCTTCTACTCCTAGCTTTATTATCACGATGTATTAACCACATTAAACCATTAAGAAGCTGCATTGGTGCTACACCTAAATGAGTATGTCTTGCCATTCTCATTAAATATTCTTCAGGATCAATCTCATCATCCTCATCTCCAAAAGGAGTTGGTAAACCTGCTAGTCCCGCCCATAATAAATTAATTGTACCAAATGACATAGATAGCATATCAGATGTTAAACCAGTACCAGCTTTAAGAGTTGTATTTCTATACATCATTTTTCTAAAAAAAGTTCCAGCATAAGCTCCTCCTGGGGCTAACAACCAAAAATCTACAAGGTAAGTTGCAGTTCCTTGTAATAAAAAGAATGAACGCCATGCCGCTAAATAAGGATTAGCTTCACGTAGTCCTTTAGAAAATCCAAACGTAGCTTTAGTCATATTATATATGTTCTTAAGTCCCACCTTCCTACCTATTGGCTTCCCCTTATCATCTAAACTATAATCTCCAGCAGACCTTAAAGCATCCATAAATATCCTAAACTCTCTACCTGTTCTTTGTGTAGACCAGTACTTAAGTTTAGTATTCAAGTTCCCTAAAGACCCCCGAAAAGCAAACCCTAAATGTTGTTGAGATAAACCATGATCAGAACGATAAGTATATTCAATTCCAAATTCATTAGCCGCAGGGTCATCATAGTTAAGTGCGAAGCCATTCTTAACAGCAGACTTAACTCCTATAATATAAGATAATGTTCTAACAAATCCCTCAGTGCCTTGTATGGATGGTACTATTCTATACATTGAAAGAGGTATCTGATACATAGCTTTAGCTATACCAACTTTACTTTTTAAATCTATATCTTGTACGTTATGAGTAACTGCCCACTGTGCAGCTGTATCCATTTTAGATTCAATATGATGAGAGAGTCTTAAGCTAGTTAAATACCTTTTATATCTTTTGTAATCCTTCTTAGATAAATTATCCTTTTTTAAATAAACCTTTAATTCTCTTATAGCTTCTTTAGCGGCTCTCTTCTCATCAGGTCTTAACCTTTTATTAATCCAACCCTCTATATATCTACTAAAATTAACAACACCAGATTTCTGAGCTCTTCTTTTCCAATCAGCTCCATTAGCACCATTATACTCCTGTATAGCATCTATAACTTTAGCCAATCCAACATCATGTATCTTATTCACAACCGCAGTAGCGTTTCTAAGACCAGTCATCCCGCCATGTAATAAATTATATATTTGATAAGCACCAATTGATCTAAATACTCTCATCAATACCCTAGTAGGAACTCTAATATTTAATTTTTTTAATTGTTGAGTAACAGTTATCATATCAGTAGGTATAGTAAAAAAGGTAGATTTTACATCGGGATAATTAAATGTAGTTTTATATAATTCTGCCACATAATCACTAACGCCTTCCGAGTCAGCCGCAATTAAAGCATCCAATACTTTTAATGTAGTATCATTCCTCTCTAAGGTCTTACCTATACTATCCAAGTAATCATCAATAACATATTTATCTATTCTAGCATCATTAGGATTAAAGATATGACTTATAGCTTTAAAGTTTTTCATCTGTTGTCTTGATAATATCATCGTTTCATTATCAGGATCGTCTTGTATATCTCCTAATTGAGAGGTAATAGTTTTTATCTCTTTTAAACTTTTCATTAATTGTATTACTTGTGTTTTAAGACCTTTTCTTTCTGCCTTACTTAAATCTCCAGCACCTAACTCAACTGTTAAATCATCTATCTTAGCCTTTATTTGTCCCTCTGCTTTCAAAAACATTCCTGGGAGTTTTTCTGATATATATAATTGAGGCATATACCCATGTACACCATCTTCACTAGTTATAACTTTAGTGAGCATATTAAATCCACCAACATTTAATCCCTCTTCAAGGGTATGAAAGAATGGAGTAAGTAACTCTTCATATTTTTCATGTATTATAGGCTCACCTTTTTCCATTATCTGACCAGTTATTGGATGTTTTACTTTTCTTGAGTTTAAAAGAGCCTGAATCTTATTATATTTCTTATTCTGTCTATTCATTCGCAACTCTGCTGCCTCATAAATCCTTTGAAACAAAGTCTGAGTGTCTTTCATTAAGTCCATAAACTCATCATAATTAGATAAGCGTGCTTCGGGAGGTGTTATCTTTGAGAGAACAACTTGTTTTCCACCATAAATCATAGGCTGAAGATCCTCATACTCATACTTAGGATTACCATCTTCATGCGTACCAGTCTGAACCCACTTTTGATATTCCCACACTTCACCTGTTTTATGATCAATGGTCACTCTTCTTTCTCCAGCTTTTTTAGCAAATCCATAATACATTCTTAACATAGTGTCTTGATCAACCCCTACCTCGCCAGACATATTTTGAACATTATTCATAATACTACTAAAACCACGATATACAGTCTTTCCATCTCTCGATCTTTGATCCTGCCAGAATTCTTCGTGAAACTGAGCTGATCTATCAGCATAACCTTCAGTCGCTTCCCTAGCCATTCTAATAGCACCAGTAGATTCTCTTCTTTCTATAGTCCTTGGAGTAAATAACTCTAACTGAAGATTGCCAAGCATACCTGGAGCTAAATTAATCTTCCCATCGCTTGACTTTTCCTTACCAGCAGTAGCCCAACTATAAGCATAACTATACATCCAGTTTAACACAGGTGTAGGTAAGTCAGATAACCTAGGTACTTTTACCCTAACCTCATCTCCGTCTTCATCTATAATAACTTTCTCATCAACAGTAAACATAGACTCTTCCATACCTTTAAGAGGAATACGTTCTACAACTTCATAACGAAGATCCTTCCAGAAATGTTCACGAAGTATTGTATTGTTCTTTAACAATGACATTAAATTAATAATCAATCTAGCCTTGGTGCGTTCATCATTATTAGTGACGTGCTTCTTTATAGCTTTTTCTAATTCTTTTTGAGTGACTACACCACCAGTCTTTAAATATTTATCATGCAATGATTGAGATAACTTCTTATACCAATCTTGTTTGTCTATTTCAGCATTATATTTATCCTCAATACCATGTTCAGCTGCTACCCCTTTAAAAAAATCAATCATTTGCTGATCCTTATTTAGGTTCTTTAAGTCATTACAATTATTAGACACAACCAAACTCCTTTTTTAAGATAGTGAATGTTTTATTAACAGCAATATATTTTTCAGGATTAGCAATCTCATCTACATTATCAAGTATATCCAATTGATTATTATATTCAGTAAAGTAATTCTGAACCACATCTGGATCTAATAACGTAACACCTTCACGACTTACTGGAGGTATCATCTTAGTATTAAATGTATTTATTCTTCTACCTTCACTGTCTCTCATACGTAACCCACCAAGAAAATCAAATGTAGCAGCTCTCTGTGCTACGGCAGACAAATCTTTAAATCCGACATCAGGATTAAAACCTAGTTGCTTAGAAAATTCTCCTACTGGTCTACCTTCATACCATGACTGTGCAAAGTAAACAAACTCCTCATTGTGATCCCAAGTTTGACCTACCTCTGCCGCTATAGTACTTCCAGTTCTATGTTTTTTATAAAGTTTATGTAGTTCATTAATCATACTTTGCGCCCAAACAGCTCCCTTCTTTGCTTCTTCCACAATCTGTTCTTCCGTCATATCTTCAGCAACTTCTCTAACCATTTGTATTCTTTTTTGATCAGACATAACAGAAGATTTCCATGTTAGAGCATGAGCAATAGCACTCTTTCCAAGGTCTTCATCGGCATTAAATAAGGTATTGGGATCAACATCATTCTCATCTGCAATCTTTTTAGGCATCATAGTGAGAGTTTCCTGCGGATGCACACTACCTGTCTTTAAACTTACTTCATCAATAGATGCATAATTAGCACGAGATTCACTAGATAAACTCATTAAATAATCAGTCATCTTATGAGCCATATATCTTTCTCTGTCTTCAACAAAAAGTGAATACTGTTCAGAGACTTTAAACATATCTCTTAAAGTAAACCTGCCATCAACATTCTGCCCCCCAGCGACATGACCATTTAATTTTAACGTATTAAGATATATACTCAATGTATTATACTGACTATCAGTTAACTCATCCCCGTCTGCATTCTTAAACATCAGTTTAAAAAGATTCTTCTGAGAGTAATCCCAATGACTTAATAATCTAAAGTCAGCATTATCAAAAGCGGCTTGTGCATATATTCTAAGTATATTCTCCAACGTATCTTCAATCCCAGAATTGGTATCCAAAACAACAGAACTAGTAGGAACAAGAACCACTCTACGACCATCTAAAGTCATGGATTCGAAATGATTTTGTGCTATACCAGCTACACGCTGTACATTTGCTATCTCTCCAATTGAACGCTTACCATAAGACAACTCTTCCATAAGATGAAACATATCACTTATGTTAGAAAACTTATACATAGTATCACGACCTT
>VTLG01011098.1_pt1 | contig 37479 bp, 47 predicted proteins | sample 4694571 | NCBI WGS metagenome assembly VTLG01 (sample SAMN12604809, study PRJNA352737) | marine metagenome | biome: ENVO:00000447; feature: ENVO:00000209|ENVO:00000569|ENVO:01000036; material: ENVO:00002151; isolation source: viral sequences binned using virsorter ...
AATTTTCGTAGCTTACTCGATAGTTTTAACCTTCCATTGTATAATTTCGATAATTGAAGTTATGCTGTCAAGTCCTGTGAAAGTTCATTCGTATATTTGTTTAATAATAGGTCAAGACCGCATGGGGCGCAAAAAATCTTCGTACCGAATGGGCCCCCGCCTTACCAAGTGGTACCAAGACAGACGACGTGGCCTGTCTCGTTGCCACGTAGGATAAGAAAGCACAAACTAAGACCACGGAGGGTAATGTGTAGTAGTGAACAAAGGTACACTATGGAACAATGTGCCGCAATCGCCGCAAATCCCACTCTAACAACAACTTACGGCCGGTACATCTTTCCCACGGTAGGAACATTCTTCCCATCCAGCAAATGTGCACTACCACATCTTGTGTTGATACCACTTAGTCTACACAACATATAGCGGTCTCGCCTGGCATGAATCTTGCTTTTATATTGGTGGCGTCCAATTCCGGTTCGCCACAAAATGAAAGGTGCAACACAATGTCAGGCAACAAGACTCCGAAGAGTTGGGACAACATGGGAGCACTTCCCGAAACGGATTCTGAAGTCGTCAATGAATCTCCGTTTGATGTGCGCAACTTCGCCGGGAAAACTTGCGAATACCCCGTGGCTCATATCAACACAATCGAAAGCTTGGACGATCTGGAAGCTTTGGCCCGATTCCTTCGCGATTATGCAAGTGCGCGGTTTTCGGACATTCCGGAGAGCGCGCTTGAAGGATTCACACTTGAAAAGATCATCGAAGAAGGCATTAAACGCGTTGGTTCGGTTATCGTCATGGACCCCACCAAATGGCCGAAAGGACGAGACGAAGAGTTCGCCAATTTCGAGAAGGAAATGACGAAAGCGTTCAACGCACGGGATATCGCACGGCGTGACGAATTGAAGGAACTTCACCCAGAACAATGGGAAAAGTTCGTGACCAAAAGGGCGAAAGAACAAGCAGCCCTTGAAGCCAAGAACGCCTTTATCAGCTAACTTGTTCCACGTGGAACACTGGGGGCGAAGGTCAAACCATCGACCGAAACCCCCAGCTTTCACCCGATCATGTCGAAATCGTCCGGAGGCACTCGCCTTCGGGCGTTTTCGGCGTTTTCGGCCCTTTTCACGCATTCCGGGCGATCGGGCGCACTTCGCCTCATCAGCTCCGCCCACCACAAGCATCTCAATTCGCTATGCACGAAAAATTTCACTATGCATGAAAAATTCCTATAGGAAAAAAATCTAATGAATGATGCAGATTTACGTGATTACTGGAAACCAGACGAAATAGCAGGATGTTTAGATGTAGGATTAGATCTCGAAGAAAAATTATGGGACATTATTTGGGATGATCATATAGAAGATACCCTTATTCTAAACCAGTGGCAAAAGCACATTATAGAAAACGTGCGCGAACACATTCTTACGGGTTATACGATAACAGAAGCTTTGGAAATAGAAGAAGAACAAGATAGATGGATCTTCTTTGACTGGATTAAGGTATTGACAGACGACGAGATTACAACCATCAAACAGGCGATAGAGCACGAACTTACAACTGATACCAGAGGTCTGGCAGAAGATTACAACCAACGTCTCGAAAAAGCTGATATATGTTCACGCATCCAACTCATTCCAGGAGCGAGCATCTACCAGCAAATTCGGCACATCCAGAAACCCGCCATCAAATAATAAGATAATAAGGAATAACCTAATATCATGGCTTACACAAACAAAGACTTTCAAACTAAAAAAGCATTAAAAGAAGCCGTAAAGAATGGTGAAGAAGTTACAGTGTGGTCGCCTGGACCATATCCCGAACCTGATAATGGCTTCGTAACAATTGAAGGTCCACAATATCCAAAGCCTCACAAGTGGTACGCAAGATGTACTATCAAAGATGGAATTCTTACCACAGTTAAATAACATAAGAAAGAAAAAAAAGAAATGAAAAGTGTCGAAATAACAAATAAACCAAACAAGCCCATGAAGTTCCGCGTAAATAACTTAAACGGGATATTAGAAATAGTTATAAACGAACAGCATACCATAACAATTTCAGAAGATGATAAGAAAGCTTTAAAAAAGGATGCTGTTTGTATCGAATTATTCAACAATCAGATTCCCGAACACTGGCCTGATGAACCGATTGAAAATAATGATTTCGTCGTCTTCGAACTGCCCTCAATCAATTCAAAATTATCAAAACTACAGAAATAAGAGAAAAGAAAATGCGAAAACTTCTTACGCCAGACGAACTTCTTAAAGCTAAAGCTTATCGAGAAACGATCCACGAGTTACGTATTGAAATAAATGAAAAACAAGCTCAGATCGAAGATTTATATACACAATTAACAAGAATCCAGACAAAGCCTCGCTTCAAATTTCCAGATTTAGTTGTCTGGAATATAGCAGAAAACTCGAATCATACTCGTGTAGGCCAAGTAATGGTTTCTATTGCGACAGCTGAGGGCTGGGAATATGATATTCAAACACATGCACTTTATTGGACCGAAGATCAACCAAGATGGACTACAAAACGTATCAAAGAAAGAGATCTACATACAGCACGTGGTTGGACTGAAAAAGATTTAATACCGAAAAAGTTCAGACCAAAAAAAGGAATCGGAGAGAAGAAGACATCAGGCCAGGAAAAGACCTGCAAGTCTTCCGCAGAAACTATTAAACTTTGGGATGAATTCTTAAACGATTTGACAGAAACTAAAGAGTTATAAAGAAAAAGGAAATAACAAATGAACATTTCAATATGTGAACAGTGTGAAAGTGAGATCATAGAGTTTATTCCTACAGAATTAAATTTAATACAATGCTCTTGCCAAGAACTTGTACACATAAGTGATGGAAGTTTTGCGACTGAACAAGAAAAATTATATATGCATGCACTTAAAAAATCGCGACATACTCCATATTTTATAGAAAGAAGCTAAAAGAATGAAAACCTACACAATCAAACACAACGATGAGATAGTTTTAAAAGATATAGCAGAAATAGACATAATGAGAATTATAAGACTATTAGATAGCGCATTACATTCATTATCATTAGACGACAGCAGATGGGATCTTAAGATGTTGATTTCATCTAATGATTGGATCGCAGTCGAACAAAACCCTTCCACAAAGCAAGAATTTCCGTAAGTCCAACAACCACAACCACTTATGAAAACCCTTCCACAATGGTGTGGAAACGTTAATTGACGTAAGTCCAACAATGACAACAACTTACGAAAACCTTTCTACGAAAACCTTTCCACACCGGTCTTTGCAAAAGACATTCGGGGGAATTGGTTATGTAGTGTGTATATATGTGTATAGTTATGTATATAAAACACATGCGCGTAAGCAATCGCCCGAAATAGGGGCGTGGAAACGTTTTTGTGGAAGGGTTTCCGTAAGTTCAACAACCGCAACAACTTACGCCAAAAAACCTTTCTACGGGAGTGTGGAAACGTTTTCGTAACACCAGCAAAAACAACCACTTATGACAATTCTCACCATGTGGAAACGTTTCCACAAACAAACGAGAAACAACATGATCCGAGAAGAAAAACAAACCAAGACGACAATTGCAACAGTAATGGGAGCGATACTTCTAATCATCATTGACTGCCTTTTAATCATAGGGGAAAACTAAAATGACAGAAATCTTTATCATTCATCCAAACGGAACTATCAAATCTATAAGACAAGAAGAAGACATAAGCCTTGAACAATATCATGAGCTATTGGACTGTAAGATGATAGAGCTCATACATGACACAGCTTTGGGAGACTACGAGATGATCTGTGACGAGGAGGCGCTAATCAGATCAGACAAAGAGCCTATCGTCAATAATATTGCAGTTTTATATGCAGGAGGCACTCCCATCGTGGGTACGATAGCCCTCCAACCAAAAGGAACACTGAAGTAAGAAAATAAAACAAAGTCAAGCCTTCTAAAGGATAATTTAAAGGGCTTGACTTTGTGCGTTTTTTGGTGTATATTAGTGTCAATCGGCTTAACTTCAAATTTTGAATTTAATACCCCAACCCCCTCAACCAAAAAAGAGATATGATCTATGACAATAGAATTCGGAATACTTAACGAGAATGGAATCTATACTAAAACAAAAACTCTCCAAGCAGATGCTATATGTAATTGCTCTCATTATATATTCGATCCCTTACATTATTATGAAGATGGTTCCTGTCGATGCAATGATAAAAATCATAAGGAAATGATAGCTTGGGGATATGAGTGGAAAAAAGATAAGTGGGTATCATAAAGCTTATGATAGATTACATAATCGCGATAGGAGTCATAGCATTTATGCTTATCACAATAATAGCGCAATTTCAGAAAGGAAAAAATCAAAGAGATGACGAATAAATTAGATGCAATCGAAAGATTTGACGCAAAACTTCTCTTATCAGAAATAATAGAAATCCAAGATAATACAGACAATCTCAAAGAAGAAGTCGAGTCAATATCAAAAAACATGGAAGTAACTCTTACAGATCATGAATTTGACCGAATCATAGACATGCTCCAAGAAGAAATTCGCACATCATTAGAAGATAAGTTTGAAGAAATTACCAATCTCCTCCATGCAATCAATGCAAGGTTCGATCAATAAGGAGGAACGCAAACAACCATGAAACGTTTTAGCATAGTCTTAGAAGATACACTCCATCAGAGAGTGCTCGATGCTGCAAATCGACGCGGACATCATGGAGCAAAGACATATGTTGTTAGAAAAGCGCTCGAAATATTCGTCGAGTTAGACGAAGGCTTCATGGATAATGCTCAAGCTGTACTCAAAGAAATTCGTCAGGGGGGAGAAATATCTAAGTGAAAAAATATGTGTTATATAACGGTGAACCACGAGAGCTGGAGAACCAACCTCCAGTAAAGATGGGAGACAATAAAGTCGAACACTATAAGCTAAAACCTACACTTGAGTCACCTGGAGGGGGCTTTGCGCCAGTCTCTGAATGCTCCAAACTACCTCACGATAAAGAACTTCTCATTAAACCTGTTTCAGAAATGACAGACGCCGAATTAGAAGAAGCACTCGAGATGGCTGAAACCCAACGCATGTCAATTTCCGATACACCATCAGCTAAAAATGCTCGTAAGAAAACAGCAGAAAAAAGAGCAAAAATTCCTTTCACCAAAGAAGCTGAAGATTTTTTCAGCTAAAGGAGAAAAATCAAATAATGATATCAGGAATATATCCCGAAGAAAAAAAGCTCGTTTTAGACAACTACACCATAAGTCAATTTCGAGCTTGTCCGCGAAAACTCTACCATCGGACAATCGAACGACTCATACCTGGAGCCACAGATATGTGGAGCCAAGAGGAAGTCGTCGAACCTCCTATACCAGATTATCTTTTATGGGGGATCGCTCATCATAAAGGACAAGATCAACTCTGGATGTCAGGAAATCTGCAAGAAGCGCAGAATGCCTTTGAAGAGGCTTTTGATCCGATACCAGAAAGTTCTCATTATACAGTCGAACGAGGTCGAAACTTAATAGAAGCTTATGCAAATCGCTGGTCTTTCGAATTAAACAACCTCGATACCGTCCAGTGTGAAATTAAGTTTCAAACAAACTTAGGCACAATCGAACATTTTCCAGCTAAATCTGATAACTTTGGACGACACGTAGCAGAAAAATGGACTCTAGATGTCGGAGGAGTCATCGATAAGCTATACACTCGAACCGACAACACAGATCACTTCTATCTATGCGACCACAAAACGTCTTCATGGGAATCAGAATCTCTCTTACCTACACAAAAATTATCAAACCAGTTCGGCGGCTACGTTTACGGTACACAACAAATTCTAAAGAAACTCGATTCAAATGCCAGTTGCGAATCCCTCGAAGCTGACATTTTATATCTCAACGCTCGATCCTCTACCCCGAAATTCTATCGAGTCGAAGTCAACTTCAACGAAGAAAAGCTAAACGAGTGGAAGGCCGGAATCCTACAAACAGGAAGAATGATATTGGATTGCTTCTATAATGAAGTCTGGCCTATGTATGGAAAAGAACCCTGTGCGGCTTGGAATAAGACCTGCGAATTTTTCGGTATTTGTGATGCTTCAATAGCTTATCGCGATACGGTTAAAACTGCAAATTATATCGAAAGTGCGTGGGACATAGATAAAAGATAACCAGACATTACTATGTGCCCATCGATACTTGGCGAAACAAACCGGGGTCGGCGGGCACACAATGCCACAGGAACGCCGTAGGGCCACGCTAACGGCTTTCCGTCGTCAATGGGTATCCACACACCAACGCCAATTCAAATCGATTCTCGGCAAGCCAATCAGGAGAAGCATCTAAATGACTGAATATAAAGCAGCAGACTTAGTTCAATCCGCCCCAAGAAAAGTGTTAAACTACGGAGATACAGGCACCTATAAAACCAGAAGCTTATTAACCTTACCTCCCAGTGCATTTCCTATCTATGTCTTAGATTTCGACAGAGGCTTTTGGTCCATCATCAACGAATTTCCCAAACCACTCCAAGATCAAATTCGTGTATGGATTCCAAAAAGACTCGATTCATCTGGCACACCTATAGCATACGAATCAGCAAAGAATAAAATTGAAGAATTATACAACGATCCTACTTGGAAAACGATAATAGTAGATTCAGGTACACTTCTCTTTGATGAAATTGTATCATTTGGCGCAGCCAAAGGTATGACTAAATCAAAAACTAGAATCTCTGGAGTACCTATACCAACACAAAACGACTATGGGACAGCACACAGACTTACAGTCAATTTCCTTATGGTCTTAGTCGAGTCCGAGAGAAATGTAATAGTAAATTGTCATGAATCAGTTATAGAAGATGACAGAGGTGCAATGAAAGGTGGTCCGGCAATGGCAAAACGTCTAAGCGAAATTGCACCTAGAAGATTCGATGAGATCCTCCATTCTGTAGTTAAAGGAGGAGAGCCTCAATGGGAAACCAGAGGCAAGGGAATCTTTCAGAGTCGAACACGTTCAAATTTAGATGAAGTTTCTGCACAAGACTATAGTTTAATTTTTAAAAATCCCCCCTCACCCTTATCCTCATAGAGCTAGGAGACTCTATGCAGACATTCTTTCAACTCATGTAGAAAGTAACTCATTTTAACTAAGGAGAACAACAAATGTCAGAAGCACGTGAGATTCCAGGACTCGAATTTGGCGAATGGGAAGAAGAGAAAAATGATCTAGTAAGACTTCTCCCTGATGGAGAATATGATCTCCAATTCAAATCTTACGAGTATAATGATGATTATGGCTCAGTTTCTTTCACCTTCTCTGTCATTAATTGTGATGAGGCGGAATGGAACGGATTTCAGATATTCCACAGGCCATATCTCACGGACTACAACAACGACCAGCTTCCTTCAAAAGCCTACAAGGCCACGATTCTTGCTATCTGTAAAGATCAAATCAAGGAAGCAACGGAAAGTGGAGAAAAGTTCAGACTTCTCCCCTCAGATGTCATTAGTGGCGAAGCTGAACCTCTGCGTCTGGCAATAGGCACAATTACTAACGCTCATGTCGAAATTAACAAATGGGAGAACTCCGACAAGGGCACGTCAGGCGAAAACAACAAAATCAAGAAGTTTAACCTATAAACCTTAAACCTAGCCGTCAGGTATAATATCATGGCTGTTATACCTGATAGGGAAAGCATCATATAAGTCTTTCCCTGCTCTGAGAGGAATCCTGAAGGTATGGGGGTGCCTTCCCCTCTCAGAGCGGCTCTTTTATAGGAGTTTCAAGAGTGAATATAAAAGATATAATCATTAAAGAAGATCGTCAGAGAAAAGTCTTAGATGGAATAGAAGAATTAGCCAATTCAATAAAAGAGCATGGATTAATCAACGCCATTGTAATAGACGCCAGTGATAATTCACTTATTGCAGGCGAGCGTAGACTCAAAGCTTTAGAATTTCTCAACATAGAACTTGAAGAAGGAGTTCACTATCGACTCGAACAGCCTACAGATGATCTGCATCGTTTTGCTATCGAGCTCGAAGAAAATATAAAACGAGAATCACTTACTCCACCTGAACGAGCAGAAGCAGTTCGAGAGTATCACGAGCTGTGGCAGAAAATTCGAGGTAAAGCTATACCTCACATTGGAGGCGGTCATAGTCAGGCAGATACAGCGAAATCTCTTGGTATGTCTGAAGGTTCAGTTTCCGACCACATCGCAGCAGCAAAAATGGTAGAAGCCAGACCAGAGCTTAAAAAAGAAACAACGCTAAGCGCAGTAAAATCTAAATTTAAGTCTGGCAGAATAAATCAAATTAAAGCTGAAATAGCACGTAGAAAAACTGAGACTTTAGAACTAGATCTAGATGAATATATTACAGAAATGGACGCCTCAGAGTTTCTTCAATCTTTAGAAAAACATTCTGTTGATATGATTTTAACAGATATTCCATACAGTATAAATGTTTTTAATTCTATAGCTCTTTCAGCTAATCGCCATGATGAAGAATGGAATGATGAAGAAGTATTTGATCTCGACTTATTTATCAAGAGTGTTGATTATGCTTTAGCTGATGATTGCCATTGTTTTATATTTTGTAGTTATGAACAATCCTTTCGCCTATACCAAATTATAAACAATTATGAAGGTCTTTCATGTACACCTCCTCCTTTCATATGGAATAAAGTAAATGCTACACTTTCAAGAAATCCCTCGCTTGTTCCAGACAGATCTTATGAATGTATCGTCCACATTCGTTCAGGTGATCCCACATATCCTGAACGACTCGGACCAGACGTTATCACGACACCTCGTCGAACAGACAGCCAATATCCAACAGAAAAACCAGTTGAAGTCTTAAAATATCTTATCGAACGAGGAAGCCTTGTAGGACAACTCATAGTTGATCCATGTTGTGGATCAGGTTCAACTGGAGTTGCAGCGTTAAAAGCTAAACGACGTGTTTTACTTAATGACAACAACCGAGCTGCTATAGACATTGCACGCAGCAAACTTGTGGAGGTTTTAAGCGATGATTAAAAAGTTAAATCCTAATAATCTTACACTTACTCAACAAACCGAAACTATCAACCAAATGATTGATGCCATTCGTGCGATATGCACACTCATTTTGATAACTTATGAAGCTGCTGAAAAAACGCCAGACGCTAAGATGAGATTTGCTGAGCTTATGACAGTCATACATGAAGCAAGTCAAGGAGAAGATAATAATGAGTTTGATTTATAAGTGTGATATGTGTGATAAAACTTATGATAGTATACCTGAATTTAAATTCACTAATGGATCTAATACTATAATGATTTTATGTAATGCCTATAAATCAGATGCCGAAGAAAAATCTGGTTTTGATGTCACACATCTTTGTCAGCATTGTACTGAATTTATATTATCAGGGAGTTTAGAAGATGTCCCGTTTTAATCATGATATTAATTCTGTTCGATATGATAGAAAGAAAAACAAAGTTGTTATTTATACCACCTGTGGTAGAATTATAGTAGAAGCACAAGAAAAAGGTATTGAAGTATTAATGAGAACACATAAGAATAAAATTGTTATGGACGAATATAGATGGGGAAAAAGCGATACAGCTTCAACTCATACAGATGTATTATCATTAGAACCTAGAAGAAAATCTCAGATGCCTTTACAAAACCTTAAGAATAAGGAGGACTAGTTTGACAATAGAAATTCATGGACCAGCAGATCTCAAATTTGGCACAATAGTTCCTCCAAATGGAAAATTAGATGCACCCATCATAATACTTGGAGAAGCTCCAGGCCAAAAAGAAGAAGTAGCTGGAATACCCTTCATAGGACCTTCAGGAAATCTTCTCTTCGACGACATTCTTGGTCGGGCAAAGATCAAGAGGGATGAATGCCTCGTTATGGATGTCTATTGGAGAAAGCCTCCAGCCAACAAATGGGACAAAATCAAAGATTCAACAGAGTTTCATGAGAATGTACGAGAACTCATATGCCGTTATCCAAGAAAACTTATTATTGCAGTAGGTAAAGAAGCTTTAAGTTATTTATTGGATGACAATGAGATATCTATAAATTCTTATAGAGGTAGTATACTTTACGACACCGTTTGGCCTGCACCTATTATATCTATGATTCATCCTAAGGATGTTTTTCGTCATTACCCTCATTTAGCCTTATGTCGTCTTGACGCAAAACGAGCAAAAATGGTTTTAGATAAACCAGAGGTACGAGATTATGAAAGAACTATCATCCAATTTGCCGAAGAAAAAAGACGTTTAGGCGGAGAAGATGAAGTCTTTCATTATTATATGGGCATATTAGACGTATACAGACATAGCGCATGCATTGCATTTGACATCGAGACATACAAAGAAACTATCACTTGTATTGGTATGTCTAGAGCAATAGATCATGCTATTGTTATTCCACTCACAGGTCAATTTAGAAGAGCTAATGAAAGAAAATTACTACAAAAACTTAAACAATGTCTAGAGAGTGATGCACTAAAGATAGGACAAAATTTAGATTATGATGTTCAATATCTAGCTCGACTTGGAATAGGAGTCCGCAATGTATGGATGGATACAATGGTTGCTCATAGTTGTGTGCAGCCTGAACTTCGTCATGATCTTGCTACTCTTACTTCTATATACACACTCCATCCTTACTATAAGGAAATGAGGAAAGAAGCAACTTCAGGCAATTATAATGAAACTATGTGGATTTACAACGGTACTGATTGTTGTATTACTCTTGAAGTTGCTTTACGTCTTGCAGAAGATCTCAAGAAATCAAAATCTTGGGATTTATTTCATGAAATCTCTATGCCAGTCCAAAAAACCTTGATTAGAATGGAGACGCAAGGCATCTTAATCGACAAGGAAAAACGTGATAAGAGGCTTGCTACAATCTCAACTGAAATCGAAGAACTTGAAAGTCTTCCTATATTAGAAGGTGTAAACCCTAAATCACCAAAACAAGTAAAAGATTATCTCAAAGAACATCTTCCACCAGCTAAAGCTAAAGCTGTCAGAAGCGCAGATGTCAGCGTACTTAAGCGTGTTCGTAATACTAATGTCAAACTACAGCCCTTCATAGATAAAGTACTAGAAGTTCGAGGCTTATCAAAAATTGTTGGAACATATCTTAAAGCAGAAACTGGAAAAAACTCCAGAATGCATACAAGCTACAGAACTAGTTCAACAGATACTGGGCGAATATCATCTTCAAAAGATGTATTCAATCGAGGAATGAATTTACAGAATGTTCCTCTAAATCAGCGAGACTGGTTTATACCAGATCCAGGACTTGTTTTCTGGGATTGTGACGCTAGTCAAATTGAAGCAAGAATAACTGCATGGATGGCTCAAGATGAGTTTTATATTAAAGCATTTATAGAAGAAAGAGATCAGCACTCCGAGAATGCTTCAAGATTATTTGGTGTTCCATTAAATCAAGTAAATGAAACTCCTGCTGGATCTCCTTACTCTTATAGAGATATCGGTAAACGAGCAACTCATGCTATGAATTATATGGTCGGATCAAAGAAATTGAAAAACCTAATAAATGAATACGTACCTAAAATGCGCTTCCGACAAATTGATGCTGAGAGATTTATCGCCGTCTTTATGCAACTTCGTCCAGGAGTTGTACGATGGTGGATGGAAATTCAAACTCATCTTAAGTCTAACACAACTTTAAGAAATCCTTACGGAAGACCAAGAACTTTTTTAGATAGATTTGACAACGAACTTATCCGAAAAGCTGTAGCCTTTCTTCCTCAATCTACAGCTGCCGATCATATCAATAAAGCCTTACATAAAATAGAATCAAGACTCAATCCTATACCAAAATCAAATGTTTTATTACAGGTTCATGACTCTATTGGAGGTCAATGCCGACCTGAAGACCTTGAAATTGTTGAAGCTATTGTTATAGAAGAAATGGAAAAAAGTCTTCCATTAACTTGGAATAACGAGGCTTTAAAAGTTCCAGCAGAATTTAAATCTGGAGCTACGTGGAAAGATTGTAAATAAGTTTTTGTCAAAACTCATAAAGGACGTATATACAAATGTCCATCGAGGATTATGATGAACAAGAAGATTTCTTTACGCTTTATAAGCTATACACACAAAATCAAGAATCTCCACAATGCTTTCACTTCTGGACAGCTGTTGGAATAATTTCAGGAGTTGTTGGCAGATCCCTTAAACTTAGTCGAGGTTATTATGATTTATACCCTAATCATTTCATAATAATAGTATCGAATTCAGCACTTTGTAGAAAGTCTTCTGCACTTAAAGTCGGCATGGGAATACTCAAAGATGCTTTGGGATCTCTGCGGGAAGGTATAAATATAGGAGTTCCTGTTGTTCTCACAGGTAAGTTGACGCCAGAAGCTTTATGTCGAGCGATCTCAAATAAAGGTATCAATTCTATAGACAGTGATACATTAGAAGTTGACTATGCAGTTGGACGACCTGCAATGCTTTATTCAAGTGAACTAGGCGTTTTTCTTTCTAAAAGTTGTCAAATGAATGGCCTAGTTGATCTTATGACAGATTTGTATGAATGCCCTGATGAATGGGAATATCTAACTAAGACACAAGGAACAGATTTTATATATAATTCTTACATTTGTATGATGGCAGCTACGACTCCAGATTGGATATCAAACAATGTCACAGGTTCTGTATTCAATCAAGGATTTGTAGGCAGAGCTCAAATGGTCTGGAGTGATACGCCAAACAATCGCTCGGCACATCCAAAATACAGCAAAACAGAAGAAGAATATAAAACAATTCTCACTGAACATTTATTGCAGATTTCAGAACTTTCTGGATCATTTTCTTTTGAGCCTTCTGCTTATAAATATTATGAAAATTGGTACAATAATCGAGTAGAACCTCAACTCCAAGATGAAGCAGAAAGCGGCTTCTTCGGACGTGAGCACGATCATGTATTAAAGCTGGCTATGGTATACTCTTTAGCAAGAAGAGTTTCTTTGGTTTTAACTGAACAAGACATCAAAGATGCAATTGAAAAAATTGCAGAAACTAAGCCTGGACGAGATCGCATATTCCGCGAGGTAACACATGAAAGGGAAATTTATGAAATGAAATATCTTGAGTCTGTTATCAAGGAAGCTAAAAGTATTCCTCGATCCAAACTCATGAAGAAAGTTTATCGAAAAATGAAACAGGAGGTTTTAGATGAATGCATCGCAAGTCTTGTTGCGGCAGGAATTGTGGAGATTGAAGAAACTAAAACAGGAAAAAGAGGACCGGGTGCAACAGTATACAAATACAACCAAAAAGAATTTCAAGGTCTTCGGGGAAGATAAATTGCCGGAAAAATATGACCCTAAAAAGCCTTGTTGTAAGTGTGGCAGTAATGAACATACAGTATTACATAGAAAGGAGCTTATAAACGAAGAAGCAAATTATATTCTTCCTGAACGACTCCATCTTGTGTGCGACAGGTGTAAATTTGCGTGGGAAACTCTACCGCTTGATATGTAAAATTTAATAACTTCGGAGATTGAATTTATGTATAATCCAGACCGTGATATTTTTGATATAGGCTATTACTTAGTGAAGAACGCAGACGGCAGAACTTATAAAATTGATAAATCAAATCAAGTTAGTTCTGTGGAATCTTGGTCAGCTTTATATAGTTTATGGAATAAAGCTTTAGAACTAAAGGAGGAATTAAATGAACGTCAAGCGTGATGCTATAGCAACTTTCGATCAGATTATAAAAAACGGACTTGAGCCATATGATAAAGTCATAGAGTATAGTTGTGATGGACTAGAACTAGGACGATATCTTATACTCTATTTAGATAGAGGAAACTATTGGGGTATATCAGATGAACCAGCTGTAACAGCTGATGCAATACGATATGAAAATTTGACTGGTTTAATAAAGTATAAAAAGCCTACACTAGATTCAACAGGAAATTCTCCTGATAAGTTAAATAACCCTGAAAAATATTGGCAGATTTGGAATACTGATATGAAATGGGATTGGGTTGAAGGGCGTTAATAGCTCCAAATAGTTGGACGAGGAAAGCGGCCTCCATCATCTCCACTGTGCATTGTATCTAAATGGATGAACCTATTTTCTCCAGCTTGAGATACTCCAATACCTTCTATGCCATGATTTAATGCTGCATAAATTACAGCTAAAGCTTTTGTTCCCCTACAAGCTATATCAGCAGCTTTGCCAAATGTATGTGCTCCAAGTTTTTCTTTTTTGGCTTCTATTGGATGGTCTGCACAACGGAATCCTGATGATATAGTAAGAGCTCCAGCATCTTGTCGTATTTGCTGTAGTATATACATAAATTGCTGATCCATAGCATTTTCGCCGCAATGGGTACAAGCCATTTCTTTAAACGAAAAATTAGGCCAACTACTTTTATCCCAATTATCTGGAGTCCAATTCATGATTTTTTCTTTCCCTTCTTAATCGGTCTGGTTATCCAAGCAGCTATTGTAGCTATAACAGCCGTAATTCCACCATCTACGAATGACATCTCAAGAAGATCTCGACCTATTGGATCTGATTCAGTTGCTATTAACAAAAAATAATCTATAATTTCTTTTGCTCCACCTACACTAAGACCCGTCACTGCCGGATGAGTAGAGTTATCGTCTGCAACAGGTTTAGCAGCCGCGATTTCTCTACTCATCCTTAGCTTAATAATTTCAGACTTAAGATCTTGATGTGCGTCACGTATAATTGGAGGCACGTCATTAGATTGCATCAACTCTTCTGCGCGTACAATTTTAGAAGAGCGAAGGATATCTTGGACTTTTTTGGGTACCATGATATTAACCTTAACCGTGAGAACGCTCTAATTCACGTACAATTCTAAGAACACGCTGTAGTTCTAATCTAGTCATTGAAGCTTCTTTATTCCAACGTTCCATCAACACTCGTTTAGCTCCAAGAGGTGCTAGATTAATAAATGCAGCTTGATCTAATTTAGAGGCTTTAAGTAATTGTTTTATGGATTTTTTTAATTCATCTTTAGTTTGTAATTCAATTTTTAAACTCTGTTTCACTTAGGAGTTTTCTCCCCCTCCGCGCTTGAGCCAAAATAGTATCCATATACATCTTTAACTATTCCAGCCATGACACCGCATAGCACCATAACAATGTCTCGCGCGGAGGGATGAACTTCATGCTGGTGCAGCATATAGATTGTGCCGACAAAAGATACAGTAGCAACAATAGCTAATACACTGCTAACAACTGTCTTACTGTCGGCAAGGCTAATCATGCCTTTTTAGCTTCTGCAATCGCCTTAACAGCGTCTACGATGCCCTGAATAGCAGCATATGCCAGTGCAGCCCATCCGGCCTCAGACTGTCCTCCAGATATGAGACTAACACCAATTGCTGAAGCACCAACTTTCTTACTTACTAGACTAGCTACTCGTTCACGAACAAATCCACTTAAATTTTCCATTTTAGTCCTCTTCGGTTTCAGTTGTGCCTTCAAGAGCCTCGTGCAGGCGTCCGTAGATCATGGTGCCATAGACTTTTCCTGCCATATCCAGAATCAATGTCTTTTGCTTGGAATTGAGCTGAATTGACTGATAATCTTCATCTATCTTGCCTTTAATCTTACGAGCTAAATTAAATCTCTTGAGCTTCTGAGTTCCATCTGCGTTATCATCAGGCAGCATAGCCATTAAAGAATTAACACAAACATCTCCTACACGTAGCGTCTCTATGATTCCATCCTCAGTTGTCTGTATCTCTTCGTCGTCCATTCCTAGAATAGGGCGGTTGAAGTCGATACCAAGAGCTACGGTTTTCGGGTGTTCAGACATACTTTCCTCCTTTATAAATAAGTGTTATACATCTTTATGTGCGGCTCTATACAAGATACCTAATATCATTGTAGAACACCACACCATCACCCCGTAAACGGCCTCGTGCGCCCAGAAATCGGCCCAACGGTAGCCACCAGGGAATCCAACCACTTTCCACATTTCATACAAGATTGTGACACTGATAGTAGCAGCTCCCGACCAATACCCGGCTTTTTTGGCCTCATCACTGGCTTTTTGTCTTTTGGATAACTGCAGTAGCTGCCGATTTGCAACTTTTGCTTCCGATTGATATTTGTGTTTGTCCTTCGCGAGTGATCGAGCTGTAACATTCGCAACATGAGCCGAAGTTTTATAAGACTGGATCTCAGCCCGAGCCCGTTCATACTTTTCTCGCAACTCGGAGAACGATGCGATCCGGTTTGCGGGCGGATATTTCTCCACGCTTCTCATTAGCCTGTTCCCGTAGCTGTAGCAGCATGTTACTCCGCTTCCAATTCAGTATTTAGTGTTGTCATTCAAGCGCAGACACTCTTTTGTCCAACTCCTGAAATCCTCTGACCGCAAGGGCCAGAAGAGCACGTCCATTCAGTCCCCAATGATCCACGCCGTCGGCATCTGTGTTCGCGCCCCCTGGTGAACCCTCCGGGAATGCCACATAAACCTCCTGTGCAAAGAACCCAGCAAGACGAGGCTGATCAGGGTCGGTAAAGTCACCTTGAGAGTCTTTCTTCCATGTGAAATAACGAGGCTGCAATTTGTTGATGATCGCAGTAGCGTTATCAATCAATCCCAGATCGTTCTTCCAGTTTTGGTCTGATACGGAAGTCAGATTCTTGCTGCCATCAGTCTGAACGTCCTGAGAGGCCGTCAGGCCCTGCAACTGGAGCGTACTGCCCGCACCAGTAAATCTGCCGATCTCAGCAGTGTCCGAAAATATGATGTCTCGATTCACACTCACCTTGAAATTCATATCATTCCCGGCAGCCTGTGTGATGTCGCTGCCGGCAGCCATCTGCACATCACCGTCGCTGGTGATATCCATACGCCTATTGTTGCCGCCTGTATAAAATCGTATACCACACCCAGAGGTAGTATAGAGCGTCATATCACGAGAGGATTCGCTCCCCCCTTGGAGCGACGCAGCGTCGCCGATGTAGAATTTGTCGGTCGAGCCAGAGCGGAAGGCGAGCTGTGCGCCCTTCCCGTTATCAGAGCCTCCGTCGATATCGATCCGTACGGTAGTCGCTGCTACACCTCCACCGAGCGTGACTAACCCCGGCCCTGGAGTTGCCGTGCCAAAACCGATTTTGTCCTCGGACGCATCGGCTACGAACAGGTTGGCGTTGGTATCGCCTTCGATCCGAAAGTCCTTATCGGCACCGGATTCGTTGAAGACAAACGACCCCCCGTCAAAACTGATATTACCGGTAGAGGTCAATGCTCCTGTATTAACGGCTCCGGTAGCGGTCACTGCTGTAGCCGATAGCAGCCCACTTGATGGGTTGTAGGTGAGGTCACCGTCAGATTCGAGGCCGAGGTTCCCTCCATCTACATCTCCACCTGAAGTGAAGACTATGGCATTAGTCTCATTGGTGCTTTCGTTGTCTGTAATAGTGACCGCAGTAGCCACCGCAGCAGTCCCAGATGTATTCTGATTCCCTGCTGTGTTGACCCCCGGTAGATTTATATTTCCGGTTCCATCAAAAGAGACTCCACCAATAGTTCTGGCTGCAGCCAGAGCTGTAGCCGTAGAAGCGTTACCGGTTAATGCACCGATAAAACCCGTAGCTGTTACAGATCCAGTAGATGGGTTATAGGTCAGAGTCCCGTCGGATTCGAGCCCAAGATTACCGCCATCTACATCACCTCCAGCGGTGAAAACAATTGCATTGTCCTCATTGGTACTTTCGTTATCTGTGATGGTTACCGTCGTAGCAATTGCGGCAGTGCCTGTGGTGTCCTGATTAAGGGTGCCTACCACAAAATCGAGCGTATTGTCCGAATCGTCATATGATACCGAGATCCCTGTTTCCGTTCCCGTTACCATCGCTCCGATTGTATCAGCGATATACTCGTTCAGCGCAGTCCCATCTACGGTATAGGCATCTGCCTCCAGCGTCCCGTCGATGTCGGCGTTGCCAGATACATCTAACGATCCAGCGTCTAACTCTCCGCTAAGTGTGATACTCGTCGCCCCTGTAACCACTCCAGCATCAACGTTAATCGTCCCATCCAGCACTATTGCAGACCCTGCAGCTGGCGTGATATTGATTGCCGCTCCTGACCCTAACGTCAAGGCTCCAGCCGCTGTAGACCATGTGGCAGCCGCCGCTGAAGTAATCGTCAAAGCCCCACTAGAAGTCGTAAGATTGCTGGCCGAAGAAGAATCAATCGACACCCCTGCGCCATCTATCGTAACCGCTCCCGATGCGTTCAGGTCATAAGCTGCTGTATCAATATTGAACTCTGTGGAACTATTGAGATCCACTGTTGGAGCAGTGATATCAAGCGTAGTGCCCGCATTTACCTCCAAATGTCCGTCTGATGTAGCGATGATATTCTCGCCGCCGGCTGCATCATGAAAGGACAGCTTAGTATCTCCAGCCAGCACAAGTTCATCAGCCGATTGATCCCACATCATATACTGACCTGACGTATCTCCAAAAAACTTTACATCATGACCAGTTCCATCCACTCCCACAGTCAACGAACTTGTCCATGTATGAGCAGCTGTCCATGCATAAGTAGATGTAAGATCTATGTTTGCATTATCAATATTTCCGTTAACTAGCGTAAAAAGTTGATTTATATCAACATTCCACTGTGTATCAGTGGGCTTTTCTCCGGCTGTAAATGTATGCGATCTAGTTATTGTGCCCATGATGAGCTTCCCCTATTCGTTGTTGCATTACTTTGTAAGGCTTCTTGTAGCAACTCTTCTATATTAATTCCTTGTGAAGCTAAAACGGTTGCAAGAGAAGCTCCTGAATTTGCCATAGCCATCATACCAGGATGCTTTGACATAGATTCTACAAGACTCTCTAAAGGCTTTAAAGTATTTTTTGCTGCTCCAAGTCTCGAAGCCATCGATATAACATTCTTTGGTGATGTAAAAGCTAGCATACCTAACATGCCTACCATAGTAGCAATTCCTGCAGGCCCTAACGCACCCGATGCAGCAGCAGCAGCTCCTCCTGTAACAGTAAGTCCAGCTAATATACCTTTAGCGAATTTACGAGCTGTACCTAAAGCTAATGCAGCACCTACCAAATTCTTTGATGTATGAACGCCCGATTCAAACCCCATAACCATAGGCATAAGTTTAAGGTCTGTATATTTTTCTGCTTCATGAATACGAAGCCGTTCTAGGCGATAATCATCACTTAAATATTTCGTTAAATGCCTAACTTTTTCCGAGACTGATGCATCAGATTTTTGTAGTAATATGCCTCGCATATCCTCCATAAAGTCATTCCATTGTGCCATTCTTTCTCGAGGAGGTAAAGCTTCGCGAGCGGCCACAGCCTTTTGAGCAGCAGATACTTCTCCGGCATCTACATCAATATCTCCAAGTCGAGCCCCCGATAAAGGAGAAGGTTGTACCTCAGGCGTAAAGTCATCCCATTGTGCTGTTTTACCTTGTCCTGGTATACCAGTGATTGGTTGCTCTGGCGGAGTCTCTCCAACACCTCGTCTACGTTTTTCTTCGTCTAAGAGCTTTAGTAGATTTTCTTTGTCTGCGGGGCTAACATCTTGATAGAGCCTCATATCACGAGAGGAAGTGTATTTTGTTCCTACAGGACCGTCTTTATCAAAATCTTTCTTAAGTACGTCTTCAATATTTTCTGCTGCTATATCATCAGGCTTTCTTAAGTCTATTATTTTTTTAGTTTTATCTGGTACATCAAGATCGAAAAATTCCTCTTCAGTCATCTTTGTTGCTGTAAAATCTGGTGTAGCTTTTGTTGGCGGAACACCTACTCCAGATTGGACACCTCTTGGAGCAGAAACTTTTTCAAGCTCTAATTCATTTGCAGCTTTTTTGTACTCTACTTCATACACTTCTTCTAATTTTTTTAGTATCTCTTTTCTTTGGTTATCAATCTTCACTTCCGGCAAATCAAGAGTTCCTGTTAAACCTGGAGGTTGTGTTGTATCTACAGAGCCAATAACAGGAATATCTTTTCCTTCTCTTTGATATTGTCGAATTGTAGGACCGCCGCCTTCTTTACCCATTGCTACAGCAGATTTTAGTTTGGAAACCTTTTCACCCGACAATCTTGACGCAAATTGGGATGCGAGAACATCAAATACTTTAACAGTAACATCTTTAGTTGCGCCTAAACCTTTAGCTGCAACTGTATAAGGCTGTGTTGCCTCTAAAGCGCCCTTTGTTCCTCTAGCTACTGTTTGAGCTGCTCCAGTCAAAGAAGGAATTTTCGCGCCAAGTTTTGTAGCTGCAAAAGCTGTAGCAGGTGTAAACGCAAGTCCTACGTCTACAGGGTGTCTAAAAGCTATTTGAAGAGCTTCACTTGGATCGTCAACAATTTTAGCTCCAGTTTCTTTTAGACCTGATATAATCTGACGCGCCGGTGCGGCTTCGGGAGAATCTCTTGTATCTTCGTCTGCATAAGCCCAAGCACTAGAAGCTAAATCTGCCACACCTTTAGCTGTCTCAATAGGACTTGTTGCCAGTTGATAAGCACCTTCCGCAGTTCCTTTAACCCCTTCCCACACATTATGTCCAAAACGACTTACATTGTCAAGACCCACTTCAGGATCAAATCGATATAAACCGTCTTCTAATCCAGATGACCGAGCAGCTGAAGTTGGGGTGGCAGCTGGAGCAGCCTGACTTATAGGTATTTGTCCAGTTTGTTGAGGTATTTGTCCAGTTTGTTGCGGCTGAGATTCTCCTTGCAAAATACGTTGCCAAGATCTTGCAACTTCCTCTGGCATAGCAGCCAAATCCTCATCAGACATATAAGCCATCTGACGTTTAATCTGATAAGGCTCTGTTAAACTCAGCAAAGATTTGTGCATTCTTTCAGCAAATCTTGGGTTATTTGCTGTTGCTGCTGTCATCATTGTCATTGTATTATGCCTTTAGCTCTAAAATTTATTGCGCCATTTGCAGCTGGAAGCCTCTAGCCGTAGATCCAGGTCGGGCACCTGTTACAGGAGGTGAACCTCTATAAAGCCTATCCAGAGCATTTTTAACCGAATCATTCCATTCATTGGCCCTATTCATAAAAGGATTTGGTCCAAGTATTCCCATCATACGCAACTCTCGAGCCTTAGGAGTTGCTAACTCTCTCATAATATCATCAAGTTGCATTGTCTTTATGTGCTCAGATCTATGCCCAAGCTCTTCCATAGAGACGTGTAAAATCGTTCTAAGAGCGTCTTCAGACATACCTTCTGATGTAAACGGTATTAACGACTCATTCGAAACACCTGGAATAGAATCGGGCTTAGTTACTGCTGTCTGAGCAGACTCAGTTTTCGGAAGTTTTCTTGCACTTAAATTCTGCATTAAACCTACTGTACCTGTTCCAGCAGGAGTAAATTCAGGCTCTGTATCAACTATAGACGGCTGCCTAGGGCCTATTTGTGTAGGAGAGTATGTTCCGGGGATTGTAGACCTTGGCTGCACACCGCTAAAATCTTCATACTTAAAAGGATCAAGCTGCCCAGGAGTAAATTCTTCTGATCCTGGAGTAACCTCTCCTGGAGTAACTTCTCCTGGCATTTGTTCTATAGGCATTGCGCCCCACACATTAGCCAATCTTGAAATTTCCTCAGGGCTTGCCTGCATACCAGCTTCTGCAAAATCTTGGGCAATATTTCCTGTATACACATTTGAAATATTAAGCCGAGCTAGATAGGTTGCCTCAGATGCTGAATGAAGTTCGTGCAAAACAGCAAACTTTTCGCCTATTTCACTTTTTACAAAAAAGGCTTCAGCATCAGGTATCATTGGAGCTTCGCGTACATAATCTCCTTCTGTCATTACACCAGCAGTAGCTGCTCTATGATAAGCATTAACTAAATCTTGTCTGAGCGCAGCTAAAGCTTTAAAAGTTGGAGCATACTCAGAAGTGGGTAACTTCTCCAATAAATTCTCTGCTTTCCACGTCCACGTATTCCCCTCGTTGTCTATCCCTTGAGTTTTATTGTATTCTATAACACCTAACACACCCTCTTTTTCTAGATATCTAACCATATCTTCATACAATACAAGCTTTTGTTTCCAATTTCTTAGAGCTTCAAACTTGTCTTCTTGCTTTGGCGTCCAATTTACTTTTAGAAAATCATAAGCTGTAAGAGGATCTTCACCTTCTGGAACCTCTATTGTAGCCGCATGTGCAGCTAATCCGTCAAGTACCTCTGACATAAGCCCAGGTTCAACCTGCTGATAAAAGGCCATACCAGCTTCTGGATTATCTATTATTTGCTTAATCCATCGTTCAACATCTGCATCATGTTTGGCTTTTTGCGCCTCAAGATTAGCTTGTTGAGCATTGTATGTTTTTATTCTTTGATTGATAGACATTTGGTTAAGTCTAAGATTTTCTCGATCATAAGCTTTCCTTAATTGTTCTGATCTAATAGATCTTTGCCTATCATCGTATGCTGTTGTTGCTTCTAGCGCCCCTCGTCTATACAATTCATGATGTTCAGGTTTTATATTCCCTGGAATTACAGTCTCTTCTACAAGCTGTTCATAACTCTTTTGAGGAGGTGTTTCTATGCCTGTAGGAGGAGTTTCCGATGGAGTCGGAGAAGTTCGCGCAATTTTTGTCCCTCTGCCTCGACCTAACTCAAGTGCTTGCCTTCTTTCATCTTCTTCTCTTCTTCTCTCACGCTCTTGGTGTCTTTGATGGTAATCAATAGCTTGTACCCCTCCAGCAGCAGCCGTACTTAAACCACTAAGAATATTTGTAAGACGGCCCGGACTATACTCTTGAAAGACAGGTCTATGAGGCACTCCAAATGATTGTACGAGATTAGAAAAAGCAGCACGCCTTCTGTTAGCCTCTTGTACTTTCTTTTGGTCGCGTTTTGCTAATAGGCCTGATACTAAACCTGCGCCAACATTAACAGCAGACAGTATGTTGCCCGCCGTACTGCCTGTTCCTATATTAAATTGGAATCCGCCTGAATCTTCAGCCATGATTTGTCCTCTACTAAACTAAATTAAAATTTAGTGTGTTCCGCGATTAACTCCACGGATTACTTGTGTATACATTTGTAGAAGCATTTGGACTATATGGATTTGGATCATAGTTCTTATATCTCTCGAGTTCCATTAAACGCTGTCTTCGTAGTCTTTCTGCTTCAGATGCCCCTTCAGGCAGAGGTCTAAGTTCATCTATTTGAGCTGGAGCAGTGGGTATTTGATAACTTGGATCTAAAGCTCTTCGATATCGAGGATCAATATCTTCTGCTAAAACATTTGCAAGCCTTCTCCATTTATCTGGATCTTCACCTTTGTATAACTCTGGATCACCAGCCGCAAGGATTCTACCAATTTTTTCTTGCTCTATTTGATCGCGTTGTAATCCGAGACGCTCTCGATCTATACGTTGCTGCTCATCAGCTGTTCTGGCAGCCAACGTTTGGTGCCCGCCATAAGTCTCACCTTCAGCGGTTGTACCTGTAGGAGTTCTTCCTGTGGCCAAAGCAATTTCAGTATCTCTTCTAAGCCTCTCTTGATTAACCTGATCGTCTCTACGCTGTTGATCCAGAGCCAAACTATCTACAAATTGTCTATCCTGTTGAGATAATTTATCTCTATCAAGACCCAAAGATTGAGCAAACTGAGAAGCTTGCGCTTCACGTTGCAGCCTTTCTTGGGTGAGCTGATCTTGTCTAAGATCTTTATCCAACTGTAAACGAGCGCCAAATTGCGCCCCTCGCATATCTAATTCTTGTTTACCTCTTTCCCAATCCCTTTCTTGCTGCAGTTCCGCCCGGCGATTGGCTGCTGAAGCTATCTGACGATCTGCAATCATACTAGCTTCTTGTTGTGATCCAAGTCTTTCAGCTAAACCTTGTTCGACTAATGCTTGATCAACTTGATCTTGCCTACGCAGTTCATCAAGATCCATCGACCTGCTAAACTGCTCTTCTTGCTGACCTAAACGTGCCCGTTCTAACTCTAAATTTTCACCTCTTTGAGCTAGATCTTCTGCAAACTGTCTATCCTGTTGAGCTAATCGGCTTTCCTCTAAAGTCATACGACGTCCAAACTGTGCGCCTTCTTGATCTAATCTTTGTCCACTTCTTTCCCAATCCATAGCTTGCTGTGTTTCAGCTCTCCGATTGGCTGCAGCAGCTAATTGAGTCTGGACCTCACCTTGTCTGAGATCTTCTGCTAACGCTCGTTCTTGTTGGCCAGATGTTACATCGAATTGCCCTTGTTGCTGTGCTTGTCGATCAATAAATTGCCTATCTTCTTGACTTAATCTGTCATAATCTAAACCAATAGATTGAGCAAATTGCGATCCTTGCTGTGCAAGACGTTCTCTTTCTAATTTTTGCGTAGCTGCAAATTGTGCTCCCTCTTGATCTAGTCTCTGACCAGATCTTTCCCAATCCATCCTCTGTTGCTCTGCAGCTCTTTTGTTAGCAGCTGAAGCTATTTGAGTCTCTACCTCACCGCGTCTAACAGCTTCATCCACACGCCTTCTTTCAAGCTCTTGAGTCTGACTAAACTGCCTTTCTTGCTGCCCTAATCGAGCTCTTTCTGTTTCAGCTTCCTGCGCTAAAGTATCTACAAATTGTCTATCTTGCTGAGACAATTTTTCATAATCTAATCCCATAGACGCTGCAAATTCATGCTTCGCTTGATCAAATTTTAATCTATCAAGATGAAGTTTTGATGTTTGAGCTTTTTCAGCTCTTAAATTAGCTGCTTGAGCTAAAGATGTTTCTACTCCACCCCGCCGTATATCTTCTGCTTGAGCTTTCTCTGCTCTTCGATTAGCCGCAGCTGCTATTTGTGTTTCTATCTCACCTCGACGTAACGTTTCATCTAAAGCTCGTCCACTTTGGGCTAATCTTACGTCTTCTTGACCTAAACCTCTTCGAGCAATATCACCAGCTTGATTGGCCTTAAATACATCTAACCCATGAGTCGCCTCAAACTCTCGTTTTGCATCTTGTTTAGCCAATAAAAATTGTCTATCTTCTTGGCTTAATCTATCATAATCTAAGCCTAAACTTTCAGCAAATTGTCTATCTTGCTGCTCAAGCCTTTGACTCTCTAAGCCAGCTTTTGATTCTTCTATGTCTAACCCGCGTGCTTCTAACGCTTCTCCAGCTCTAGCTTCTGCAAAACGTCCAGCATCAGCTAGCTCCCGCATACGAGCTTCTCTGTTTGTGACACCCAAATCAGTTTCATATCGGGCAAAATCACTGGCTCTTTCTATATCACGTCCAAGCCTAACATCTCTATCAGCTGAAATGCGTTGTCCGCCCAAAAGAATTTGACCTTCAAGTTCCCCTAAAGCATCAGCTGTATCACCGCCCGACCTAAGAAGACCTAAACGACTTAACTCCTCTCGTTTGGCTTGACGCGCCTTTTCGGCGTCTCGTTCAAATTCAGCTCGAGCTGCTGTAGCTATAGCATCATCTCTTCCTGGACCAGCTGCAAGACTTTCTCCAAGACGTCCTCTTACAAGTGACCCAAGATTGCTAACTCCAACAGAACTTTGACCTGTAATATTTCCTAAATGCGCTTGAGTTAAAGCGTCATTGATTTGAGAAGAAGGATTAGGCTTTTGTGCTGCAAAAGGAGGCTGATTAATTCCCCGCGTACTTGCCTGAAGTCCTCGCACCCGTGAATCCAGATTCGTTGTCTTTGGTTGGAACTGATCCATTGTCCTTGGTGCTGTATCTCTTCCCAGGCGAGCGGCTAGTCCTGCAAGTGGCTTCCATCCCGCATTTTGCTGTATCCTCCCTTGATGTGTTGACCCAGTAATTCCTTGTGAAGCTAAACTATTCCGCCTTCGGTTTGCAGCAACAGTTCTCATACCTTGTGTACCGCCCCTCATCTCCCCTAAACGCTTTTCTTTTAATTGAGAGGCACCACCAAACTTAATTCCTGGCTGGTTTGGGTCATCACCGCCAGCTCTTGGCTGATTCCGACGTAAAATTTTTGCCATTATACTATACCTTTTTCAGCTTTGAAATTATTTCCAATGCCCTGCCACATCAATTCAACCTGTCTTATCGTAAAGGGCTGATTTGCACTTAAATTAAAATACATTAATTGCGTTAAAGGATCATATCCCCAAAGCCTTGTATCTATAAAACTTCCCCAATCAGTGCCTCTGATAAAAGACTCGCCAACTATAAAGTCTGTTTCTAAGGCGTCTGATGGATCACCAACGTTAAATAAATTTAAATTTGAAGGTATTGAAGGTCCGCTTTGAGTTACGCCAATTTCATAATTTGCATCTTCAGTACTATAATGATGCCTTGCATATAACCATCTTACATCGGTAGCGCCCGCAATAGGAGGAGGAGCAGCTAAACGTGCTTCACAACTAACGGAAGAGCCAGAAAAAGCTTCTGTGTTATCGTGTTTATATATAAATCCGTCAAAGCCTCCAGCATAAATTCCATTATCAAAATAACTTGAACTATTTCGCGTAAAACCATTCAATGGTCCCGACCAAGCTTCTATTCTTTCATCCCAAATCATGATATTATTCATAGAAGTTTGGCTAGAACCATTTGGAAGGAAAAACCAAATTTGATTCAAATGATCTACAACTTCAACAAAAGCTTCAGATAATCGAGCTCTATTTAATAAATCCCAATACCGTTCGCCTTCCAATTTATCCGAAATCTTTTCTGGCTGTACGCCTCCGTCCCACCTATACAACCCTTCTTCACGCGCAAAATACATCCAACCTGCTTCAGATACTTTTATACTACGCCGTGAAATAGAACCTTTCTCAACACGCCTTTCTCTTGAGTAAGGCAATGATGCATTACCTGTAGGAAATAATCCATGAATTGAATCTTCTGCGATAAGAGCAAGAAAGGATTGAAAGGGAATAACAGCATAGATTCTTTCGCCAATCTGGAAATAATCATTAGCTCCCCACGACGTTATATCCGTATTCGAGCTATAATAAACTCGATCTTCGCCTGAAGAACAGTCCCAAGCCCATGCACGGTTATCCCACCAAACAACTCCTCCTGCAGATGTAAATCTAGAATCTACGTCAGATGTAGTCAGATTACTCGTCGCACCAGCCCAGGTTACCGCAGGATCGTTTCCATTACCATTTACTGCAAGCATGGTTCCATTACAATTTGCTGTAACCCATGTCTTGTCGTTACCTGTTGAAATTGTTACACTACCTTTTCGGCTGGTAGGCGTACCTCCTATATCGGAATAGAAATTGTTTCCACAAAAAGCAAATGTCTCGCTCGATGAAGAAGAAAACCTATTTTCTCCTATTCCTGTTACAGTTGCTCCACTATTTAACGCAGATCCATTGAGCTTACTAAAACCTTTAGACTTCCTCAATTCTCCATTATTGAGTATCGTCATATTAGACATGGAAAACAGCTCATCTGGCTGTAATTCTATAGCAGGTTTGGAGTAATTAACTCCGCCATACCAAGGCCCTAGTGTTAATACATTTGCATCAATAGGCATTATTGAAGACTACCTTCTTGAACACTAAATGCATATCCAAGTTTAGATCGTGCAGGTCTGCCTAATCTTGTTCTTTTATTAGCATGAGCACGACCTTCAACTTGCATCGCACTAACCAATAATTCATCTCGATCAGCAAATGCTTCCATTTTTCCTGCTTTATCTCCCATCTCATCCATATGCATTGCTTTAACACCATGAATTAAAGCTGCTTGCACATGGCGCGGAATCTTAGGAGCTAAATCTGTTTCATCATCTGAAATAGTTAATTCTGGAATAATTGCGTGATATCGATAAGGGATACTCGTTGTTGAATCGTTAGGTGTAGGGTGAAACATGACTTCCCAATAACCTGTAGACGAATTTATCCCAAGAGGAATCACAAATCTAGGATTACCTGTTTCAGACTGATCTGGGTCTACATTATCTAACCATTGCTCTGTTTGCACTTCAATAGGGTAATTATCTGTAGAATTTCTAAATGCCATTGGAGAATATACATTAGCACCCAAACTATAAGTCTTTGTGCCGCTAGTAGTAGTTATTGTACCAGTCTGACGACTCCACTGCCATTCAGTAAAAGCTCCAACATCAGCAATTTGAATGTTCAAATATTCTCTTGAATTTTCTAGCCATGTTGAACTAGATGATGTTAACCCTGCATTACGCAGAGCTATTTCCATAATCTTTTTTGGTGTCATAAATCACCTTATGTCGGAAGAACAGCCTCGGCTACAACCTCATCCAACGACATGCCCAATTCTCCCAGAATCTCTCCAACTTCTTCTTCTATATCTACTGCATCGGGAAGTAACGGAGTACCTTTTTCCCACGCATGAAGATAAGCCTCTACATACTCAGGGCCTTTTTCTATAATAGAATCTGGAGGTATAGGCAAAAAACCTTCCGCTTGAACCGATTCACCTTCTTCTCTAACTATTCTGTGAGCTAAAGCTCTTTGCTTGGACTTTTTATTAGCCTTACGTTTTCCAACCCCCTTACCAGCACCAAGAGTTTTTCTCAGCACTTCTTTTGTTCGCTCATCTGCTCCCATCAAAGCATCTACAAGATCTTTTGCAGAAATCTTATTAGAAGCTCGTTCAGATGATTTAATACTCAAAGGCATCTCTTTTTGTGGCACTGCTTCAACTTTATTCTGAGTTCGCTCTTTTCTTACTGCATCCAATGATTCTGGCATTAATCTCCTCCTTTGGAGTATGTATCTAATAAAAAATCCTCAGTCTTCATATTTGATTAAACTCAAAGACTGAAATTATAGTATGGAGGAGGAAAAACCGGCTTCCGTCAGTTTAACCCCCTCCATACCGACCAGCACCAATCTCCCCAAATTGGTGCTATGGAACAAGTCCCTGCAAAACTACACCAACATGACCATTGTCATCTGACGCAAATGTAGCGTAACCTATAAGCGGCTCAGTTTCAGCATCTTTCAACTGAACATGACCTGCATCACTGTCAGACAACGTAAGGTTTGCTCCAATAGCAATTGCGCCATCACTTGAAATCAAAGCAATTCCAGCAGTCTGGAACCAGCCATAGTAATTGGCAGTAAAAGCAATAGGAGAAACTCCAGAAACGATATAATCTGTTGCAGAAGTAGCAGCCAACACATTATACCACAGTCCGCCAGTGATTGCGATATCAGATGCAGTAGTCAAAGCAACTTTGAGCGGGTCAAACAGCTCAATATCCACCTTGCCTGAAGTCGTCGCACCCGTCGCACTATTGCTCTTGATGCGATACTGAATACCCTCACCTGTACCATCACCGCCATCATTAGCAATCTGCAAATACGCGCCAGCATACTGATTTTCCGTCACACTAGCAAGTGTAATCTGAAGCTTTGTAGAGCCAGCAGCTGGGCTGTAATCACCTGAAGCTGCAATTACGATGTTATCAGTTTCAACTAGACACGTAGCTGACACATCCTGTGAAACCAATTCAGCCGCATTAATAGCGGCAGCCGTGTATCCATAACGAAAGACACGACCATCATGCAACTCCAACTTCTCGCCTATAGGAAACTTAGCTGTAGAAGACTCTTCATATATACCTTGACCAGCCTTACTGCCTACACCAGAACCTCCAAGACGATTAGTTGTAAAATTATGCGTTCTATAACTCACAATAGTTCCTTTCCCCTTTGAGCAGGGTGAGAACCCTCATTGGCTTGAGGGCAAGATTTAAGTTAACGTCGTAGCAACACCCGTAGTCCGAGGCTCAACTCCCATCAGCTGAATGCCTAGAACAACAAACGCTACCTTAGCAAACTGATTATGAGGCTCCTTGAACTTAGTTCGAGAAAAGTTCATACCCTTCATAATCTTCATCCGAATTGACTTCCTGTGCCACAAGTAAAGATGCTGAGTCGGCGCATCCCTATCGTAGAAAATACGACAGCCGCGATAATTAAACTTCGTAACATTAGGATTAGCTTCAGCATCTCCAACTTCCATCCGAGCATAACCAGTTGACTCGAACACAGTCTGGAAGGTTCCGAACACACTTGCAGTCGTTACAGCATCCGTAGGAGTCTTGTTTCCACGAGAGCAGTCAATCCACAAGGAGTTCAACGCCGTCATACCGGCATAGATATCACCCGACTTGGAGTCTACATCAGTCGAAGTCGTGTAATACTTGTTTCGGAACCAGCTTTCACTAGCACGGTTAATACCTGCGACAGTTCCAGTAGTAGGATCATCTGCGATCCAATCCTGAAAACCTAGCGTAGTCTTACCAGTCTGCGCACTCAACAAAGCTGCGTTTACAGAATCCCGCATCGTCTCAGTTGACTGCATAGTCTTCGCTTCCAAGAGATCAAAAACCTTGGCAGCACCCTGGTTCTCTACTTCCTCAGTCATACTAATCGTAATAGGTACAGCGATATAGCGGCAAGGGGCAAAACCGTTGGTAATGCCGTCAACAGAGTCAGTATTCTGCTCATCAAAGCCATCAAACCACGTTCCAACATTCTTTGCGTAGAGGTACTTCTCCTCAAACTCCTTACCACCAGCCTCAACTTCCTGCGAGTTCTTTTTCAGCGTTGCAAGCAAAGGATACTCGTCGAAGATATTATCAGTCAGACGACCCTTTTTGCCTGACCTCAAAGTGCTCGACCACGCAGCATCCCAATCTTCAGTCGTTCGTGTAGCTGCCATAATTATTTACCATCCGTTAGCTTCAAGTTCTGCGATTGTCTGTTCGCGGGTTTTATCCGCGGATTCGTTAGCCATTTCAGGAGTAGCAGATGATTGAGGCTTGGTCTTTCTTTGTGCTTTTCTTTTATTAGTCCTAGCTGTCGTCTTCAGTTCAGCAGATTTCTCGGCTGGCCTGCCTGACAATAGCTGTAATACAGAACTTATAGTGTGGAGTCCGTCACCCGATTTATTAGGTTTCCCCCTAAGCACTTTAACTTCTTCCCAATACATATCAATCGTTTCTTCTCCAAACTCGTCTACTGCCGCATCATACTCCTTTTCAGCTTCTTTATCCGCAGACTGCCTACTTTGCTCAGTTATACTTCCATAACCTTGCTGAAGAGCTGTAACAAGCCCACGCAAAGTCTGAAGCTCTGCCTGCATTGGTTGTACAACAGTCTGGGCGATGCCTAAAACGGTAGATGCCTCATCATAACCCGCCTGACCTGATTGATAACCAAACGCTTCTAAAATCGGATCAGTTTGTCCTGGTAAAGCAATAGTCTGAGTTTGTTTAGACTCCTCAGACTGAATGCTTTGACGTTCTTGTATACGCTGTGACTCTTGTTGTATCTCTCTAGCTTTATTTATTTCTCTGTCTGAACGACTCTGCAATCGTCGGGCAGTTCTCCATATAGGTTGATACTCAGCTGGAATTTGATCCTGCCTCAGTCGTGTCCAATCAACTGACATCGGATCAAAATCAACTGTAGAATCTTCTTCTGTTGAACTCTCCGGCGATACCTCGCCCACTTCTTCAGTGGTTTCTTCGGACTGATCTTCTATATTCTCAGGCGTTTCCCGATCTTGGCCGGGTTCTGCCTCAAGATCTGCCCCAAACTCTATTTCCCCAGATGCTGACTGATCTGCAGCAGCTGTAATTTCTGACATTGCTTTCCTTTCTATTCTTTAACGGCAGATTGTCGAAGCGCTATCATCTGATCAGCTTTCTCACGAGTCGTTGCACTGCCTACCTCGCATTCAAGCTTGTTGTCCCAGATTCTATAGCACATCGTTGTCCAATCGGCCTCCTTGGGAAGTAAAATCATGAACCTCTCCATATATCTTCTCCGTTTCCTTTTCTTTTTGAATTTCTAAGTCCTTTGGACTATCAGCCCAAAAAGGACTACCAAATGAAGCTTCTTTTGTAGCTCTAGACTGTTGAGAAGAAATATCAATGTGTCTACTTCCTCCAACAGGATCAGCAGCTTCCCTTAAATTATACTTCTTCATCAACTGTTTCTTGTGCATATAAGAATCACATACTTCACCAAACCCTAAGTGCATCTTACCATACATGCTAGGATTAAAACAATCCATAAGCTGATGATTGCCATAAAAACGTTCTACTACAGTCTTGCCACACCCAGGACAATCTATTTCTTTAGGCGGAAAATCTCCAGCTTTAAACTCTACATCTGGAATAATCTTCTCGCAATCAGAACACCTAAAATCTACAAACGCATACATAGGATTAGATTATCCTCCCTGCCTTGTCAAAGTTCTTGCATCAGCCATAGCTTGTTCATTGAACTGTTGTGCATTAGCTCTAACCAATGACTGTAAATTGCTTTGATTTCCTGTAAGACGACCATCAACACTCGGTTGACTACCTCCAGCCGTTGGCGTAGAATCAGCTTGAAGCTGTTGCTGATGTGATTCAACGTGCTGCATTGCAATTTGCATCACAGCTTGCTGAAAATCAGGAGGAATTTGCATAAACTCTTCCATGCCTTGAATCGCTTCTGGACTCTGTGAATTTATGTGGAACTCATGATCCATTGCGGGCATAACGCCAGGATCTTGTCCTTGAAGGATTAGCTGTAGCTCCATTTGAACCAAAGCTTGAACATCAGACTTGCCGCCCTGCTTAAGCTTCCTTTCGGGGGTTCTAACTCTGAAGCCTCGCATCAAATCTTTAACGATTTCTGTTTGGTCGATTAAAGGATGTCCACTCAGTCGATCATAAAGAAGTATCGTATCATCACGTTCGAGCTGCTCATTCAACGGCTGCATACTGGCTGCATCCATTGTAAGATTAAACTCAAACGAAAAATCATCCGCAGTAAGAAACTTATACTGCATAGACTCATTCGCGCTTGCTATATTCGCGAGAAAGCGTTCTGGAAAATAACGATAATCCCGAAACATCCGAAAAGAGTTCTTAATGAATGTAACATATACATCTGAGATTTTACTTTGCATCCATTCGCGATTTAATGAGCTTTGTCCTCCGGCAATAGCTGCTCCTGTAGCAGTATGCGAACCTGACGCAGATTCTCCTGCTACATGCAAACTCTGCTGCTCATATCCTAGGGCATCATTTTCTAAATTAAGTTGATCTGAAGGAACTGATCCCCAATCAGCTTCTCGAATAGAATCCAAATCAATCAATTCAACAAGCTCTCCATCTTCTGCTTCACTAACAGCTCCCTGCAACGATTTATTCTGTTGCATCTCAGACTTCTTAACCCAGACAAGACGCTTAAACCGGGCCAATTGATCCATACGCCTTGATACCGATTCAACTACAAGCCTTTGCAGATCTTTAACATAAGAAAAGCTAGGTTTTGGATAAAAAGACATAGCGTCTATATCCATTTTAACCGGTATATACTGAAAGCCGTGATGCATAATAAATCCCTGAGCAGGTATAGTATCTATAACGATCTCTTCCCCTGTCATGGGATCTATTTCAGTAATCGAGAGGCTCTTTCTAAAGGGATGATCGGTATTTTCTATAGGCTTCTTAACTCCATCAGCAAATGTTATAATCTTACGATGGATTCTGTCATGAATCTCCCACAACAAAGCCATTCCACCCGTCTCACGAGCTCTCTTCATTACGTCTATTTGATCTTGTGACGCTTCTCCTGCTATATCTTGAAAGTATTCATCCTCTCCTGCTTCTACCTTACCTACAGGTTGTACATTATTTGCACCTTTATATCTACCATCTGTTCTCAAAAATTCTATTGGAACATAGATTCTCTCAATAATATATCTTGCATGACCTAAATTATGTGGAGGACACAAAGGGTCTACGAAAATATTAAAAGGATTAACACGCATTCCGTATGGAAAATCTTCTCTGAACGCATCATTCGACACATATGGAGCAACAGCGTCATCACCAGGGGGATTATATCCCTGTTTAATCCATCCTATCCCACACAACAAAGAATCAAATGTAGCTTGATGAACCTCTTCCTTGAGCTCCGTTAACTTAAGAGTCATATCGCCGGCCCGCTCAAATACTTCGCTAGCCAGACTTAAATCTGTATTATCATCCTCGGACAGAGGTTCTGCACCAATAGCCATTCTTGGATAATTATACGCAACAGTTGAAATAATCTGTCTTGCTAAAGGATACATCCTTGAAAGATGTATAATTTGATTTGATTCAAGACCTGGAACATTAAAATCCATATTATACTCTGCAATGTTTTCACTCCATTCCTCATGACGCTCTTTCATGGATTCTTTGCAGAGCTTGATCTGGTCTTGCCAATACTCGATTTCTTTGTCCTTCATCGGAAGCTGATTGGACTCGGCTTTGCCAGGACTTTCATTGACGTTATTATCCGCACTATTGGCATCTGAAGCGCGAATTTCTTCGTCTGTATAGGGAGGTCCGTATTCGTTAGGCATTTTTAAGCTCTCGTATATCGACTCTTACGCCGATCTGGTTTTGTTAATTCATTAATGACTTCAGCCATTCTACCGCGCGTATCAAAGTCATCTTCTTCATATATAGGTTTGTAACAATGAACCATAAGATACCTCCACTCATCTGCTACATGATCTTCAGCGTGAGTATCTACATCTTCTGGTTTTCTATCATCTCGCGGTAATGCTGGAACAGTTCGAAACAGATTATCATTCCACGACTCGAATGCCTTAAATCTCTTATGAACTAGAGCATCCTTACAGATTCTCCAACCATTAATCCGGTCGTTGTTTGCACGAGTAAGATGAACGCCTTTCTCTGCAAACATTCCTGAAGCAGTATCGTTTACAGCCTCTTCATCAACACGTCGTTTGACCCACATACTAGGATCAGCATAAACTAAATCGGGCCAACGTCCGTCTGTATATACAAAACCTTCTATCAATGTTTTAATTTCTTCTGCATGCTGAGAAGCAGATAAACCTGCTCGATAGTATTCAAAAAGTCTTATAACTACTCCATCATAATCTACAGTATAAAGACCGAAACTTGTCGGAGAAGACTCGCCATAATCAACTGATCCAAATAAAGGCCAATCTAGTGGAATCTCAAAGGATTTAACTTCAATGTCAGATCTATTCCATTGACTAAAATATTGTCCTGGATATATATCCCAATCTCCATGAAGATAGGCTCGTTTGAGTTCTTCATTTTTCATTGCTTGGAGAATTTTGATATATTTCGGATCAGCAGTTAACAATATCTTATTATCGAAAACGGTAGCAGGAATAAAGGCATATTCATTGGGTTCTTCATATTCCTCGAATCGTCTGTCGATCCAAACACGTTTTACCCAGGCATGGCCTACACCACCAGGATTACCTGTTGCCCACATCACAGGCTTTACATCCATCTTAGCGGTTCTGCTAGATGTACTTAGCATTTCCCACTGAAATTCTGTAAATTGTGTAACCTCTTCGACACCGATAAAGTCGTATTCCTGGCCTTGATAAGCGAAAATATCATCTTCGTGTTCTGAATGACCAAATAACAGTTCAGAACCGTTCGGCAAGGAAAGAACTCCATCAGTTTTATTGTACCAATCTCTCATTTCAGGAAACTGCATAAAAAGAGGTCGAATATGATTTCCTGCAAGTTGTTTGAAGGTTCTTCTGATTAGAAGTCCTGTAGTGCCTGGGTGCTTCATCAACATTGCAAGCATAATCATACGAGAAGCATAAGACTTACCGCCCCCTTTAGCTCCTCCATAAAAGGGATATCTTATACCACTTTCGACCGCTTCCAGCAAAAGCATTTGTTTAGCTTGAAGGCGTATATCAAATTCGAGAACGCCTCCTGATTGTCTATTTATTTTTCTAGCTCTTCCAGCCACTTTTTATCCTCATACAGATAAAGCTGGTCGCTTCATCTTTAAGGTTCTTCTGACTTCGGCAAATTTTGGCAATGAGAGAATTTTAATGTCAGGCTCGTTAACTCCAAGTTCTCTGTCGCCAAACGCAAGAGCTTTTGCTGTTTCGATAACATCAAGTTTATCAATTCCAACTCCATCAAGAAAGGGTGCAGCCTCTTTACTGCAAACCCATTCATGAACTTTCCAATCTTCTTCGTATTCTATTAATATACGTCTGAGTTCAACTACATCGACATCGACATCGACACCAAAATTTCCTGTAACTTGACGTAATTTAGTGTCTTTGTGAAGCCTTCCTGATCCAACAGAATCTTTATACGCCTTATGAACCCATTCTTTGTTTTGCCATTTATAATAAACTTCTATTAATTCATTAATACATCCAACTATAATTTCTAAAGCGAACCTTAAATATCTTCGACTTAACTCTAATTCAACGGGATCAAAATTATTTGTATAAGTTTCAAAATTGTGTTCTGTTATATCTACTCGAGTTGGATCATCACTAGGTGACGGACCAGTCAGCCATACTTTATTGAATTTATCCTTCGGAAACTTCTTGGATTTTGGCTGACCTTCCTTGAACATCAGTGTCGTCGTCTATTTCTCCAAAAACAGCGTCAACCACACTCTCTAGTGGTTTAGTCAAAACATCTTCTTGGCTATTTGCGCCGCTGTCGCTTAATTTAGCTATATTAACTACAATCTTAGGACCAGAATGGCTTGATTGAACAACCTGATCTTTGGTTTCTTCTCTAGCTTCTTTAATTGCTCGGAGTTGATTTGTATAATCCCCTTCAACCGCCGACTCATTAGCTATTCTTTCCAGCCTTGCTAGCCTGTTCGCCATATTAGCAATTGGAATATGGGCGATGAGTGGCAGCCTGTCTTTCTGGGCCGTCTCAATCATCTTAAGAACAGACTTTTTTTGTAATTCTGCCTGCACTTCTTTAGGCGTCACACCTAAAACTTTAGCGGCGGCATTAACCCCCTTGCCTTCATAAGCCACTAAAGTTACTAATTTAGCTGAATCAATTATAGCTTGTCCAGCCAAATCTCGAGCAGGTTTAATAAGATCCGTCACTATTCTTTATCTTACCTTGTAAATCGGCCTCGTCTGTCCCGCTTAAATATTCGAAGACTTCCTGTCTCAATTCCAGCCTTAGCTGCCTTATTCCTAAACCAGCTTGCTCTTTTTAAGATACTTGCTTCGGCCAGATCTCTTGTCTCACTTGATCCTACAATCTTCCCGCCTTTTTCAACAATCTTCCAAGGGGAAGGTGATCCATCTCTAACCAACTTAACATACCACATTTTTGGTTTTAATCCTTGGAGATTGTTTTAGCTTATTAATTTTCGTAGCTTACTCGATAGTTTTAACCTTCCATTGTATAATTTCGATAATTGAAGTTATGCTGTCAAGTCCTGTGAAAGTTCATTCGTATATTTGTTTAATAATAGGTCAAGACCGCATGGGGTGCAAAAAATCTTCGTACCGAATGGGCCCCCGCCTTACCAAGTGGTACCAAGACAGACGACGTGGCCTGTCTCGTTGCCACGTAGGATAAGAAAGCACAAACTAAGACCACGGAGGGT
>VTLG01012874.1_pt1 | contig 37476 bp, 41 predicted proteins | sample 4694571 | NCBI WGS metagenome assembly VTLG01 (sample SAMN12604809, study PRJNA352737) | marine metagenome | biome: ENVO:00000447; feature: ENVO:00000209|ENVO:00000569|ENVO:01000036; material: ENVO:00002151; isolation source: viral sequences binned using virsorter ...
GAAATAATGTTTCCATCAACATTCACCTAAAGCATCATTGCGAAGGTGGAGAAGCCATGTTGGAAGATTATGCCAATCCCTACCGACCAAGAGATTTCAAAGTTATCATTGATCATCATCGAGCAGAAGTTGATGATTACGGAAGAGAGCGTGATGCTACAGAATGGGCACACGAAATTCTCAAGACACTAGCCCACGAAATGGTTCATGTGAAGCAGTATCTCACAGGAGAGCTGATGATGAGAAGAAAAGGTCTTTGTTGGAGAAAAGATGTTATGACAAGTGATTCAACAACTTACGAAGAATACTTTGAACTTCCTTACGAAATTGAAGCATACGGTAGAGAAAAGGGATTGCTAGCGATGTTCTTGATACGATGGAAAGAAATCGAAGAAGTATTAGAAATTAATTACTAAAAAATTGAATAAACACTTGACTTTCCTACGGTTATTTGATATAATATAAGTGTAAGATAAATGATTAACCTTTAACGAGAGATATTATGTGTAGAATACGTTGTTTTTATGAGGGATTTGATGGCAAACTTTCCTGTTCGGAAATGATCATGTCCTACGAAGATGACATTGCCGGATTTGTTAAACATTGGAAAACCGGTGGTAGAATTGTGATAACAGAACATTATGAAATAGGATAAAAATGGAAAATAACGAAACCTACTACATTGCAAGACTGACTAAGAAAGGTAAATTCCTTTCATCAGAAATACATGAGACATTAGAGGCAGCAAGACTGTGGGCAATGAAAGAAACCAAGTTATTAGTCTCAGATACTTTTCTGAGAAAATGTAAAGCTGATGACATCTGTGTTGAAATTGACAAGTACTTTTTGGCATACGAAATTGATTCAGAAGAAATATTTAAAAATGGAGTGAGGATATAATGAGTAATTTGATAGTAGCAGAAACGATTTTAAAAACACTAGGCGGAAATAAATTCCGTATGATGACAGGCGCCAAGAATCTTGCCGGAGATGAAAATTCTTTGTCAATGAGAATCGGCCGAAATAGTTCAAATTCGAACTATCTGAAAATCACATTGAACTCAATGGATTTGTACGATATGAAATTTTGCAAGTTGACTAGAAAGTTTGAAGAAAAGAGTGTTACAGAATATTGTGATGTTTACAATGACATGTTGACGGACGTATTTACAGAACATACTGGAATGTACACGAAATTATTTTGAATAAACACTTGACTTTTCTTCTGGAATTTGATATAATGGTACCAGAAAATGAGAGATAACCCTTTTGGAGATTATGATGAAAGAAAGTGTAGAAGAATTTATCGCGAGAGGCGGTAACATTTCAAGAAGTGAAAAAGTTTTGGGTGAACCAAAGAAAAGAATTTCCGCCAATTACCGAGGCGGACACGGTAAAACCCGAATGGGAAAAAATGGTTCTGGTAAAGCCATGTTATCTGAAAAATATTGGTGTGTATTATGAGAAATGAAATTGAAAAAATTTTAGAATTGATGAAAGAAGATTATAAGGCATGGTCTGACCGTTGTGCTGATGGAGAAGAAAGCAGAGCGATTAATACTACTATGTACGAAGAATATTGTGATGGTCTTATGATTGAAGAAAATCGTAGATACTGGAAAATTACTGGTAAAAGCGGTTCAAGTAGAACAGTTAAAGGATTTATTGTAAAAGCCGGAGACAAAAAATTCCGAGAAGGAGATATGTTGAAGCCAGCCGGATGGGCGGCACCAGCAAGAAACTTTGCTAGAGGAAATGTTTTAGATGGCGTAAAAAGAGTACGTTGGACAGGAATTGGTTAATGTGTTAATGAGTACAAAAATTATTGGAATCAGCATATTAGTTTTAATGTTGATTACTTATATTTCCTTTTTTTCGGGATTAAGTTTTTTACATCAAGACTTTTTAGCACTTTTAAGATATTTAAATGCACCAGATATTCTCTGGCATTTTTTAGATACTTATGTTTATAATGGAGCCTTATGAAAACAAACAATCCTTTTAAACCTAATACTAGTAGAATTGATAAATTAGAAAATCAAATATTAATACTCATTGAGCGAATTGCTAGATTAGAAAGAGATTTAACTTATCATATTAAAAATGAAAGATGTTTGGATTAGAAGCAGCACTAATACCGTTTATTCCGTGGCTTACAGAATCATGGTTATGGGAAAAATCAGTTTATATAGCATTAACAATCAGTACAATTTATCACTGGGATAAACCTCACGGATTTTGTACTGCTGCAGAGATGGCATCAAAAGGATATTGTTTTTGATTTAACAGATTGGGGATGTGGTGGGTCGGAACTAAAACAGAACGGAGGCAGATTTGTGCCACTCAAACGAGTGTGGCTTTTTAAACCTCAGGGGAGCAATGATCAGCTCTAACAAGAGTGGATTAGGTATACAATAGCAAGACAGAAGGGGTCGCCCGGAGGCTAGAGCAAGTAAGACGTTCACTCTTTTTCACATTTTTATAGAGAAATATAATGGCAAGAAAAAAAACAGTAATAGAACGAAAACCAATTAAGATTAAAAAAACTCGTAAACTTTCTGAAGAACATAAAGAGAAGTTACGAACAAGACTTGCTGAAATGAGAGCAAAGAAGAAACCGGCAGAATATAAAAATATAGCCGCATCTGTTTTAGCAAAACCTGATGATGATAAACTTTCAATGAAAAATGTTAAAGCATGGATTAAAGAAGCTAAAGATATTGCATCTGCACATGCCAGAAATTCTCGTGGTCGCGGTATAACTCCTAATGTACGACAACATGAATTAACTTTATCAGAATCTAAGAAAGCTTATATTCGACAAATGGAACATTATTTAAAGTCTGGTGATTGGATTGCTGATTTTATGGGAGCACAAGAAAATGAGAAAACCCAATGGACATGTACAGCAATGGCATATCATTCAGATGGAACACCTAAACGTTCTGCTGGTGTATATTATCCAGATATTAAGACGGTATGGAAACAAGATATGATTGAAGCAGATTATGTTCCTGTGGAAAAAATAAATCGTACTGTCGCAATTACAGATAAACAATTTACAGCTAATTTATGATTTGTTCTTATTGTTATAAAACAGGAGTTACAGGTAAACACGATGTAGGACATTGGTGGAATAATCCACTTGATTCTGTTTATGTGTGTTCAGATGAATGTTATACTGAACTTGAAAAACTTGTTAAGAGTAGAACATGGATGGATCACAAACCAGAAGCTATTTTTGGTAAGAAGAAACATAAACAAAGTCCAAACTTTGAAGGGCCGAAGTCTGTAACTGATAAACAATTTACTGAAACACTAACATGATAACTTATATATGGAGCCAAGGTATGGTAGATAAAATAGCAAAAAAGGTTGCAGAAGAACCTATGGAAAATATGGATGAAGGCAATTATGAATATATGCCGAAAATGAAATCTCAACACATTGATCACGTTGAAACTGAAAGATTAGTTGACCTTGAAAGGGAACGTGCAAGGGACCGTATGCAAATAGAATTGTTTGATGATCCTGATTGGAATTATTCAGGCAAAAGATAATGGATATTAATAATAGAATTTTATTTTATAATATTGAGGATCAACACATTCCTGTAGCTGATGAAGTGTTTGTTCTAGAGTCTAAACAATGGCAGCCAATATGGGCTCAAAATGCAAAAAAAGATTTACAAGAAAAAATAGAGAAAGGTGAAGACAAGGGGATACATCTGGTGAGATGTCCCGGAATATTTTCAATATTTAAATATGGTTATATAGTAAAAAATTATAGAGATATTAGAATAATTCCCGGAGTTGATAAAGAATTCCAACAGGTTCTTCCTGTAGACCGTGCAGAAGGCACAACTTCCCTTTTAGAAAAGCTTCAGCCTGAAGCTGTTGGTTTTATTAAAACCCCTCCATGGGCACATAATGGAATGTTTAAGATTACTACTGGCTGGCAATGTATTCCACCTCTTGGCGTAAAATTAATGATGTTACCTATTCCGTATCCTGATAGTTTTGACTTTACAGCTACTATAGGAATTTTAGATCCTCAAATTAACCATCAAATTAATTTTCAGATGTATTGGAATGGTGAGATAAACAAAATAATAACAATACATAAAGGAACTCCTTTAGGTTACATAGTTCCAATGACGGAAAGAAAATTAAACTTGGTTACTCGCCATCAGACTGCAGTAGACTTAAAGTGGGAAAAAATGAAAAATGAAATGTACTGGGGCAAGACGGAATTAAACAATACAATATCAAAAAGAAAGAGATTACATAGACACGCGTATAATGAATATTGGTTTAATACAAAATCTCTTGACATTTGAAATAAATGTAGTATAATAGTAGTAATAATGCGAGTAGTTATTAGAACACTTTAGAATTCCATTTTAAAGAAGCTGGTGCGAATCCAGCTACTCGCTCCATTTGCAGGTCAACTATATAATAGTATAGAATAATTTATTTGATTGGAAAAATATGGTTAAAGCGGTTCAATTAGAAAATGAAATGCAAGAAGCTCCACAGCAGCCTTCCTCTAGTGATGTTACAATAGAAAATCCGGAAGATGATGTAGAATTTAAAATAGATTTTAATGAATCCTCAGCTCCTGCATTACCATCTATATCTAAAAATGCTATAGGTGGTACTGAATTGATGAGACAATGGTTATATGAAGAGTTAGGGAAACGCCAAGATGGTTTATTGGATGAATTCCAGCTTATTAGTACAAGAGTTAGAGAATTAGAAGATAAAAAAAGAATTCTATGGATACATGATCTAGCATCAGATCCAGAAGTACAACATTTAAAAGATAAAGAAAATATAGAAAAATTTGAACGTGTAGTATTTGTGAGTCATTGGCAAATGTATCAATTTCATGTATATTTAGGATTTCCGTATGATCGAGGTGTAGTAATACAAAATGCTATTACTCCAATTACTCTACATGAAAAACCTAAAGGTGATAAAATAAATGTATGTTATTTTTCTACACCTCATAGAGGTCTTGAAGTATTATTAAGTGCTTGGGATTTCATGAGAAATACACTTAAGGAAGGATTAAATGCAGAATTAAATGTTTATTCTAGTTTTCAGATATATGATAGACCGCATTTAGATGAACAATTTCGTCATGTTTATAAAAAGGCACAAGAGATGGACGGTGTTAATTATCATGGTACAGTTTCAAATGATGAAATACGTGAGATGTTAAAGAATCAGCATATTATGGCGTATCCTAGTATTTACGAGGAAACAAGTTGTATTACATTAATGGAAGCATGTAGTGCAGGTTGTTTGTCTGTAATACCTAATCTAGGAGCATTACCTGAAACAGGAGCAAACTTTCCGTGGATGTATGGTTATGAACAAGATCCTGATAAACATGCACAAGTACATGGCCATATTTTAGGTCGAGCTATAGAACATTTTTGGGATGAAGATATACAAAATCTTCTAAAGATTCAAAGAAGTTATTTTGATATGTTCTATAATTGGCAATTACGTTCAGGCCAATGGCAGCAATTTTTACATGCCATTAAGGCACCACAACAAGTAATGGAAGAAAATGTCTCTACTAGTTGATTTTTCGCAAATCTTTATAGGTTCGTACATGACTTCAGCAAAATACGGTGATATCAGTATGGAAGCACTACGACCTACTGTATTAAATACTTTGCGACTATATAGAAATAAATTTACAAAAGAATATGGTGAATTAGTTTTATGTTGTGATTCTAAAGGATCTTGGCGTAAAGAACTTTTTCCCAACTATAAAGCATCAAGAAAAAAGGTAAAATCTACTGCTGATACTGATTGGCAGGATTTGTATGATAAATTAAATTTATTAAAATCGGAACTAGCTGAATGGTTTCCATATAAATTAATTCAAGTAGATAAAGCAGAAGCAGATGATATTATTGCCGTTTTAGTAGATTTTCTCGGGGAAAGAACTTTAATATTATCAAGCGATAAAGATTTTGTACAATTACATAATTTTAATGTTAGACAATATTCACCTATACAAAAGAAGTTTGTCGAAGGTGATGCAAAATGGTCATTACATGAAAAGCTCATAAAAGGAGATGTTGGTGATGGTGTTCCTAATATTATGTCTGATGATAACGTGTTTATAGATGAAGGAAGACGACAAAAACCAATAACTAAAAAGAAAATTGAAGCATGGTTTGATTTAGAACCAGAGATGTTCTGCGATAATGAGATGCTACGTAATCTAAATAGAAATAGACAATTAATTGATTTAAGCAAAGTTCCTGAGTCAATTTGTATAAATATAACTAAGCGATTTAAAGAAACACAGGTTGGAGACAGAAAGCGATTACTCACATATTTTGTAGAACATAGATTAAAAAACTTAACTGAGAATTTATCGGAGTTTTAATTTATGGCACTTAGTATACCAATCATATTTGAGGATATCGCAAAAGCAAAAACTATTACAGAACGTAAGGAGATTTTGCTAGAACATGAATCCGGCCCTTTAAAGGAATTATTAAAATATGCTTTTCATCCAGACATCAAATTCTTGCTCCCTGCAGGAGCTCCACCGTACAAAACGGTAGGATCTCCAGCCGAGTACAATCCCACATATCTATATCCAAACATTAGAAAGCTTTATCTTTTCGTTGAAGGTGGTAATGAGGGATTAACTCCATTAAGAAGAGAGCAATTATTTGTACAGATGTTAGAAGAGCTACACCCTAAAGAAGCTGAGGTTATACTTCAGGTAAAAGATAAAAAATTAAAATATAGAGGTTTAACTTATAAATTAGTTAAATCTACTTTTCCAGATTTAATACCATAATGATAAAAAACATAAACAATCTTGATAATAGATTAGTAAAATTTAAGAGGATATCCAGCGATGGAACGGAGATTCAAAGAGAAGTCGAGCTCCGTAGTTTGCAAATGGCTGCTGGAGAACCTCGTTCTGCTACTGTTAGATTATCAATGCCTGGAGGCAATACGGTCGGACATTTAGTTACTACAATAGATTACGATTCTGGTCGTCAGAAGTTTTCAGAAAAAGTCGGAAATGATATCTGGGAATCAGAATTTGATTGGAGTGAATATGTTCGTAGTAATAGATTAGGCAATGCTGACAGTTATATTAAAAGTCCGAGAAGACATCGACAACAAATGTAGCAGAATGTTAACCCTAATAGAAGAGGAATATGAGGAAAATTTTTTCTTTTCTTGTTATGTTCATAATACTTGGCGCGTCACATGATGGAAGTATTGGAAAAAGTTCTATAGAATACCAAGTGCCAACAGAAGAAAGATCACCACATTTTGACTTATTTAAACAAAATGAGAGCATATCGGAATTGAGAGGAGATCATGAAAATGATTATTTGGATTTTCGTAATATGCCAGTGCAACAAGATATTACATGCATGGCAAAAAACATATTTTATGAGGCCGCTACTGAAAGTACAGCTGGGAAATTAGCAGTTGCTCAGGTGACATTAAATAGAGTAGAATCACCACATTTTCCTAATACGGTATGTGATGTGATTTATCAGGGTCCACATTGGCCCTCGGGACATCCAAAAAGGGATAGATGTCAATTTAGCTGGTATTGTGATGGGCTTTCAGATGATCCAAGAGAGGGTCGATTATGGGCTGAAGCACAAGATTTAGCTAAACATATTCTAAAACACAAGGATGACTATATTGATATTACTGATGGTGCCACACATTATCATGCAAATTGGATGGAAAAATATCCAAGTTGGAGTTATACAAAAAAGAAGATGGCATCTATTGATCAACATATTTTTTATAGATCACAAAATTTGAGATTGTAATTATTAGAATAACATGAGTAATAATGAAAAGGTTTTGAATATACTATTTCTTGATCTTGAACCACAGGCTTGTGCTTTTGCACATAATGATAAAGATATTAAACTCAAGCTTCACGTTCATACTAGAATAATGATTCATGCACATCTTAAGTTAGATCCGGAGGGAGATTTTACCAAATCGTTAAAACCTCCGGTTGTGCATTTTCCTTCCTCACTACGCTGGATAACTTCATCTAGAGCAAATTACCAATGGTTACATGACTTATGGTTTTGGTTGAATAAAGAATATTTTTATCGTTATGAACTAATGCATGATGATTGGCCTAAGTATTATAATAAATTAAGTCATAAACCAAAAAATATTCCAGACGGTGAACTTACTGTACCACCAAATCCTGAACTAATTACAAATTTAGAAGATGATATGCAAAATGCAATAGAATCATTTAGATTATGGTATACAAAAAAATGTAAAGCAAAAAATGCAACATGGGGCGCGGGATCAGAGTATGAGAATTATATTCAACAACCTAATTGGATGGAATATGCCAACGTATGATTATAAATGTGAAAAATGTGAAAACGTTTTCGAAGAAAATTTAAAGATTGTAGATAGAGATGCTCCTACGGAATTACCATGTGTACATTGTGGTGGTAAAGTAATATCATTAATAGGTGTTCCCGGATTTGCTTATGATAATATTAAAACAAAACATTTTAATAAACCCAAAGAAGTGAATCAACTTAAAGATAGATTAGCAGATATTAAGAGCCGGCATCCTAGCGGTACGTTATGAAAAATTTTATACATCTTGCTGATCGACCAGAGTTGTCGTTTGGTATGAGAACTGAAAATCGCAATGGAAAGAGACACTATGTTACACCTGAAGGTGAACTATATCCATCAATCACAACTGTCCTCGGTGAGCTCAACAAAACTTCAATACTTGAGTGGCGAAAGCGTGTTGGAGAAGAAGAAGCCAATAAAATTGCGGGCAAAGCTTCCCGCAGAGGAACGAGCCTACATTCTGTCTGTGAATCCTATATCAAAAACGAAGAAGGATTTCTCAATAAGGAAACGTACAACATTATTGAGTTATTCAAGAGTATTGAACCGTTCCTCGAAAGAATCGATAACGTTCACGGAGTTGAGTTAGCATTATACTCAGATCATTTTGGTTTAGCAGGTAGAACAGATTTAATTGCTGAATTTGATGGTAGGTTATCTGTAATAGATTATAAGACAAGTAATAAATTAAAAAGGAAAGAGTGGTGTGAAAATTATTTTGCACAAGGCGCATTCTATGCAATAGCATATGAAGAACTTACAAACATACCTGTAACTCAGGTAGTGATAGTGATTGCCGTAGATAATGATGTTCCTCAATTATTTATTGAACATCGTAATAATTGGATTGATAAAATTTGGAAGGCTAAGGAATTATATGAACTAAATAGTATTGAGACTGTTGAAGTTTCTGAATAGCAGTTAAGACACCGGTGCGATTCCGGTCAGCTCCACCAAAGGAACATATGGAGAAATTAGGAAAAGCAATTATGGTTGCTTTGTTGATATGGTGTGTTATTATATCTATAGTTATCTATTTTGGAATCCTTGATGTGATTCTTTGATGGGGCTGTAATAGAATTCGATTGGTTGTGAGGTCAGAGAAAGAGGTTTCAATTAAATATAATCGCAAATAATAACGATTATGAACCTGCATATGCATACGCACTCGCTGCGTAGGCTATAGCCGAGTTGTGTCCGTCACTTGGGAACAGAAGCACGGGCAGCTATTTAACTTAAAGGAAGGTATGTCAGAATATCGAGGAGGATATAAGAATCAACCAGCACGGTATGTTCAACGAATTTTTCATAGAGAAAAATATGAAAATGGTTTAAAAGAAAACGAACTGGTAGAAATTCAAGCAGGTATAGATAGGGGTGAACCTAATGCAATTAATCCAAGATATGCCGGACGTGATACTAATTTAGGTGGAGAAGATTATGTTTATTTTTATCCTGAGCCAATGGATATGGGTCGAGTAAAAGTTTCACAAGAAAACAATGATTGGGTTTTCCAATGGGAAGACAGGAGATATTAAAATGTCAGAACAAGCACAAGCCGTAGAGGTAAGAAAAAGACGAGCACAATGGGCAAGATTTAGTTTATCTTGGGCTATTGTCGGAACATTTTTATTTTTGATTTGGTTATTATTTTATACAGACTTAAAATCAGATTCTAAAGATTTAATTAATATATTGGTTGGCGCATATGTAGCCGTATTAGCAAAAACAACCGATTACTGGTTCAAGGATAAAGATGATCCTGAGCATAAGGAAGCTGAAGCATTAAACGGAAACTAAAATTATATAATGGGAATTAGATTTAATAACTCCATGGCGTTTGCAGAAAATATAGAAAAATTAGTACAAACTACTAAAATGACTTATATTGATGCAGTTTTACATTATTGTGAGGAAAATAAATTAGAGCCAGAAATCGCTAGTAAAATGATTACTGGTAAACTAAAACAAAATATCCAAGAAGAAGCTGAAAGTTTACATCTAATAGCCTCTTCTGCTAAACTTCCAATATGAAAGGAGGTACTTGACAAATGAAATAAATATGTTATAATATAATTAATACATCGCAATACAACTTATACAACGCAATACGAAATATACGAAAGGAAACATATGTCGTTCGCAGATATGAAGAAAAAACGTGGAGAAAAACTCCAATCCCTCCTAAAAGAAACCGCAAAACTCAATACACCCGCACAAGGTCAAGGTGATGATGATCGTTTCTGGCGTCCAGAATTGGACAAGTCAGGTAACGGTATGGCAGTAGTTCGATTTCTGCCTGCACCTGATGGTGAAGACCTTCCGTGGTCACGTTCATGGAATCATGGATTTCAGGGCCCCGGTGGTTGGTATATCGAAAATTCTTTGACTACTCTCGGTCAGAAAGACCCAGTTAGTGAGTATAATTCACAACTCTGGAATTCTGGTATTGAGGCAAACAAAGAGATTGCCCGTAAACAAAAACGTAGACTTACTTACATTGCTAATGTTTACATTATCAAAGATCCCGCAAATCCTCAGAACGAAAATACAATTCGTTTGTATAAGTTTGGTAAGAAGATTTGGGATAAGATCAACGATAAGATGAATCCAGAATTTGAAGATGAAACTCCAGTAAATCCATTTGATTTATGGGAAGGCGCGAATTTCAAAATCAAGATTCGTAAGGTTGATGGTTTTTCAAATTATGATAAGAGTGAATTTGAGAACCCTTCTGTACTTCATGAGGATGAAGCTAAAATGGAAGAAGTTTGGAAGACTGAACATTCATTAGCAGAATTTACTGATCCTAAAAACTTTAAGACTTATGCTGAGTTGAAAGAAAAGTTGGATCGTGTACTTGGAAAACAAACCGATACACCAACTCCTACTGATGTTCCTTTTGACGGTGGCAAACCTATGACTCCTGCTCAGGCAGCCGTTACACCCCCTGTAACTGAGACTCATGTTCCCGCATCAGTTGCGGCCAATGAGACTGAGGAAGAATTAAGTTATTTTAAACAACTTGCTGAGGAATAATTAAGTAACCGGCAGAGTATTTGTTGGGTCTGGGCGAATGCTCAGTCCCGGCATTAATGCTGTGTGTTGTACAGGTGCTACATGTGTAGGTTGATTTACTATTGAAATCGGAGCAGCTGTTGCTGCCATGGAACTTTCTTGTTGAAGATTAAGTTTGGCATTTTGTAAAGCAGCTAGAGTTGTTGCTGCTTGCATGAAAAGACTTGCGGCTTGATTATCTAATATTAGTTCAGGTGCAGCTTGTGTTCCATGAAGCATAGCCATTCCAGTTTCTTTAACTAATCCACCCGTGGCATAGTTTCGAATTGCTGCTAACCTTTCTTTCATTTTGGCAATACTTTCATCATCTCGTTCATCGGTAAACCAACCACCTGTACCAGCTGCAGGTTTTGCAGATTCTGCTTTGATCTTAGCGTCTAATTCATTTGCTTCAACTAATCTTTGTGCTTTAGTCATATCTTTAGGAGCATCATCTGCAAAAGGATTTAAATCGCTCGCAGATGGTATCATACCTTTTACACCTTCTATAATACTATCAATCATATTATTGAACATTTCAAGAACCTTATCTACTAAACCAACTTTTTCACCACTTTCACTTTCAAATGTTAATAGATTACTAAACCATGTTTTAATTGCTTCCCATTTTTCTGATACGAATCCTGTTAACCCTGTCCATCCTGCTGCCAATCCTTCCGAAGCCCAATCAAATAAACCTACAAACCATGTTTTAACTGCTTGCCATTTTTCTGATATAAATCCAGTTAATCCTGTCCAGCCAGCTGCAATGCCTTCTGATGCCCAAGACCATAATCCCATAAACCATTCTTTTACTGATGTCCAGATACCTGATAGATAATCAGTTAAATTAGTCCATCCTGCGGCTATACCTCCAGATGCCCAAGTCCATAATTCTGTAAACCACGTTTTTACTTTATCCCACACTTCTCCTATAAATTTAGTAATACCCATCCAGGCTTTTTTGAACCATGCACCAATCTTATCGAAAGCTTTTGCTATTTTCTTTGCCCCAATAAGACCAAGAATTCCACCAATCGCGCCTCCAACTAATCCGCCTACAAGTGTTCCGATTACGGGAACTACACTTCCTATTCCTGCTCCGATCAATGCCCATTTTCCGGCATTTTTAAACATATTCATAATACCGCCATCTGCTTCACCCGCGAAAAATCCACCAAGAAAACCAGAAATTTTACTTACACCCCAATCCATACTACTGGCCATTCCTGATATACCATCTTTGATTGCGAGTACAAGTCCCGTTATCAATGCCATAGGACTTAAGAACTTCATCAATGTTGGCCCCAGTAAGCCTGTCGCTTTTGCACCAACTGCAGCAAATGCGGTTTTGATTCCTGCAAACATAGTAGTACCAAAGGTTGCTAATAATGCTTTTATTCCACCTTTCTTAAATAAACTACCAAATGTCAATCCTCCCATCATCATTTTAGTACCTAAAAGATCGGATAACATACTCATAAAACCGCCACCACCATCATCTTTAGTTTCTTGCCAGTTTAGAACATTAACATCTTGTGCACCCGCTTTATCTTTTCTAGCTCTTGATGCCTCTTTTCTTGCCTCTGCTTCACCAGAAGCAACAGCTTCTTGTTGTTCTAATTGAGCTTTACTTTGATCAACTAAAGTTTTTGTCAAAACTTCCATATTACCAATACGTGAATTGGTTGTGGAATTTAGAGTGGAAAGCTTTGAGCTAACTTCACTTAATCCTTTGCTATCTTCATTTCCTGCGGCAGTAGCCATTATTTTCCTTGTTTCATTTTTCTATTTTGTGCTTCAATTCTTTTGTTCTCTTCTTTTAACCATTGTTGTAATAATACAACATATACTTGTCTTTCAAACGGCATTAAATTTTCAATATCAGAAAGACTCCACTTATGATGCTGAATCATGGCGAAGTTTGTTTGAAAATGATTCGCCAGGGAGTCATGACTCAGCGCTATCCGAAAAAAGAGTCAATTCCCTCTAATCTTAGAGGCGCTGATTTTTCACATTTAGAACATGTCCATGTAACTTCTTTACTTAGTTTAGGCATATTTTCAAAGAAACCTCTAACCTTACCAAATTGTGTAGAATCTAGTGATTCAATAAAATCAGCTAATTCCTTTTTAGTAGAATCTTTTGCTTTAAATATTTCTTCACCTTCCCAAATATATTCTATGGAACTACAAATTAATTCAAATGCTTCATCCGTTGTCGGTACTTTTTCACCGATAAGCCAGTTTGACATTTGATCAAGTTCGGGATATCTTAATTTTATACCAATATCTTTTGTGATTTCAATTTTACCATCACTTACATTTTCAGTATCTATAGTTATTTCATTAATATTAATGTTTACTTCACAAGTCTCCTCACAATTTTTATCTTCACATTCTATTGAATCAGGTTTCCTGAGTTTAATTGATATTTCTTCTCCGACAGACCTTCCTCTAAGTTGTAGAAAAAAGTATTCGATATCAAATGGAGCTAATGTTTTAATGTCTATTTTACTTTGACAACAAGCTCCTAAAATATCTTTTACTGCTTTAGTTACTGAAGCGCCTCCGGTTTCGGATGCCATCATCAATATTTTTTCTTCTTTTACAAGAAAAGGCCTATATTTAATTTTTTGTCCCGTAGATGGGATTGTCAATTCATAAGTAGGTGTTGCCACCCTTGGTAATGCCATAATAATCTCCTTAATGCATTATATTATATTTTACTATCTACCCGACTGGCCTTTCATTCTACCAGATTCTTTTAGAGCTTCATCAGAATCTTTACCTGCCCAAGTACCATGGTCTGTCTTTTTTCTAGTCCAATATTTATATTGTAATTGTACATCAAATGTCATAAGTTCATCGCCTTCCCATGAAAGTTCAATCTCAGACATTGACAACGGCCAAATTTCTCTTAAATGTGCAAAATAGTTTGCATTATCTGGACTAGGATCCTCACTCCAATCGGTATAATGGTATATCTTTGCTTCTCCTGTAAAATGATCATAATAATTCATATTACGTGTTTTGAATGGTTGAATAAAATCTAACCAATCTTCCCAAAATGATCTAGGATAAAAGTCATTCGTATTATAAAAACTTAGAGTTGCAGGTTCATATGTTATCCCATAAGGTTTTAATGTTTCTATACCATAAATTCTATCTTCTGTTGTTTGCATAGCTGCAGCAGGTAAGTCAGCTTTGTGGCATAAAAAGCTCCACATTTCAGGTTGAAAGCTAGTTGAAAAATTCGTAGGTGGAGTAATCTGAATGGAAAACTTATTAGTTGTAGCAAGTCCTCCCATATTATCCGATTTATTAACAAAATTGACTGGTGATAAAGGTGTTCCGCTGGGCATAATACTCTCCTTAATAAGAATTCATTTTAGCTTTACTTTCCATCCAGACCATAGTTTTATTCTTTTTTTTGAATCGTTCTACAGGCAAAAATAAAGCAGTTCCCCATTCATCAGCAGTAATGGGAATCATTGTTGAGGCCATATATCTATCTAGATATCTATGAATACAGGGCTTTGCCCTTTTGAGTTTTGTAAAATTTCCTAAACTTCTATATGTCATACGCAATCTTGTTGTTTCATCTAATCTATTGTTATTCGCGAACATTTGAAGTTGATCTAATAATATAGCTCTATCTTTAGGATATAGATAATGAAAATTAATACCTAAAAACCCATCAGTATATTTTTCAACTGGTATTACTAAAGGAAACGTATCATAATAGGGAAGTGTTTCCTTATGTTTAGGATCATATTTAAAGAAATACATACTACCTGTTTTCCAACGAGAAGTTCTCTCCTCCTTTGTTAAAATTGCATTAGGAGTTCTATATTCTTTTAGAGCTACTTTTACTACTCTTTGTTTAACAAGTGTTCTAAACCAATCGGTAGCCTTTCTTGCACGTAATGAAGCAAGTCCTGCACGGATAGTATTTGCTAAGATTGATAATAGAGGTAACGCCATGTCTAACTTTTAATACTGTTAAAATATTATAACTATTTAGTATTGTTAAGTGTAACTTCTGTCATAATCTTCCAGTTCCATCCTCTATTTTCACAAAATATTTCAGCTGCCTTCCATTTTGCTTCATTAATTCCCCACGTTCTTACTTCTTTTAAGTATCTTCTTCTATGTTTAGGATTTTCTTTAGGTGGTTTTGTTTGTTTTTTAGGTTTTATTTCTATTAATGTCTCACCTTTAGAGGTTTTAACCCAAAAATCAGGAAAATATCGATGCCATTTATTATCAATGGGAGATTTATAGGGAATAAAAATTTCTTCACTTGACCAAAGCAAGACTTCTGGCTGGCGATCTAGATATTTCATGAATTTTAGTTCCCATCCAGATCGATAAATAATTTTAGTGGGATCTCCCTTGTATTTTTTATAGTTTTGTGGTCTAAATTTACCTTTGTATGCCATATAAATATATAGATATTTAAGAATAATTTATTTAAAGGAAAAAATGGCAATGCCAAAAGCGGGACCCAAATCCCCTAAAATGTGGCCTACTAATTTACAAACTTCGGATCATGCACATTGGGTGCAATTTAGAAGTTTTGATTTTATTAAGAGAGAACAAATAGTAGATGTAGCATTGTTCATGCCTCCTGATGCATTGTCTACTTCATATAAATCTGAATATGAATCTAGTGAAGTAGGACACGCTGGCGCAAAAATTATGCAGAAGTTGAGTGGGAAAGAGGCAACAGTAGGTAGTGTAACGGCTGCGATTGCTGGAGGAACATGGAGTAAGTTATCTGAAACTAGCGAAGTTATGAGAGGTATAATTAGTAAGGTTACAGGAGATAACGCCGCGGCAGTTTTGGATCGTAGTCAAGGGAAAGTAGCAAATCCTTATATTGTTGCAGCATATAAAGGCCCAACTCAATTACGTGACCATTCTTTTACTTTTAAAATGATGCCTACAAATGAAACAGATTCACAAAAAATAACAGAAATAGTTAATGATTTTAAAACTGCTATGTTACCGGGACATCAAGGCGGTGTTCCTGAGACTGCACCTAGTGGACTTTTTGATTATCCAGATGAATGGCTTATAGATTTATGGGTAAATGGAAAAAATACAACCGAAATGGGCAACAAAAATCCACTTTTTAAAATAGGAAGATCAGTATTAACCGATTGTACTTTAGATTATACTACACAAGATACTTCATTGTTTTTTGAAGGCACCCAAAATCCAGTAAGTATTGAAATGAAATTACAATTTCAAGAAATAGAAGCAATACATCGAGGTAATTTAAACCACAGAATAACAGGAATGTCAGGAGCTACTTCATAATGTCAGAATTTTTTTCACACTATCCAAAAGTTCCTTATAATGTAACAGGAGTAATGGAACCCACTAGATTAAAAACTGCTGTTAATATTATGAATAGGACAAAAATTAAAGATGTACTTTTAAGTGATATAGTTCAATTTGAACCATATTCTATACCTGAAAATGAAAGACCAGATGTAACTGCAGTTAAGGTTTACGGTGAAGTAAAATTTACTTGGTTAATTTTTGCTATGAATCAAATACATAATCCTATTTGGGATTGGCCGTTGGGTACAAGAGAATTTGTTACTTATATAAAAGCTAAATATGGTTCTATGTCTGCCGCACAAACAGGAATACATCATTATGAAAGAGTTCTCAGACATAGAGTTGAAGCAAAAGCAGAACAACCTCCTATACCAGCATATAAAATACAATGTGATTTTACAACTTATAAATCTTTAGCCCATGAAGATAGAGGAATAGTATATTATTATGATTATGAAAATGAGTTAAACGAATCTAAACGAGATATTCAATTAATTAAAAAGACATTTGCATCTTTGATCTTTACTGAACATATCAATAAATTATTATAAAGGTTAACAATGGCCGGAAATCCACATGTTGATGAAGCAAATGAGAGAGAATTTGGTAAAATATTAACCCGCCGTAAAGCACCCGGCCCAATGGATTACCTTCAATCCTCAGAAGTTGCAACAGCAAAAAGTAAAGATTTAAGAAAACCTACCCCTCAAAACCAGCCCTTTTTTCCTGGAGATTTTGAAATTATTGAATGTAATCTTAGGTCTCCACATAAATCTCCCTCAGGGTTTATTGATTTAAGACAAGCTTTTACTTCACTTAACATATACGAAAGTTTATATTCTCCCACCCTACGTATGGATATAAGAATTTTAGATGGTGTTGGAATGGAAGAAATTCTTCCAATTATAGGAGAAGAAACAATTAGTCTTAAAATTAAAACAAGAAATATAGAGGGTGAACAGGAACCCATTTCTGGAAATACCAAAGGAACACCCGGAGAAGAAGAAGTGGTACCGGGACCTTTTGCCGACTCTTCAAATATGGGATTGTTAGATTTACATTTCTGCCTGTATAAAATGACAGATAGAGAAGAGCAAAATCAACAACACGGAATTACTGAATATACATTACATGGAGTTTCAACGGAATATATTGATAATTTAAAAACAAGAGTACAAAGAAGTACTATGAATCCTATTACGAGAGAACCACAAAAAATATCTACGGTAGTTAGGAATTTATTTCGTGAAATTTTTAGGTGGAGTTCAGCTGATGTTACTAAACGAAAAAAGATATTCATTGAACCTACTAAAAATTTAGTAAAATTAGTTACTCCTAATATGAATCCATTTAAGACTTTTGATTTTTTAGCATCAAGAGCGGTATCTGCTGGACAACATGCAATAGGATCAAGCTTTATATTTTTTGAAACCGTAACTGGATTTTTCTTTATTTCAATAGAAACTCTTTTTGCTGGAGGTGGTTTAGGATATCAACAACCGGCAGATGATCCAGTAGGTTCGAGTCCAGATGAAGGACAATATATGTTTTCGGAAAATAGAAGTAAAGAAACTTATACTCTCTGGCCGAAGACATATACTGAAGTATATGAAGAGACTGGTAAGAAGAAGGAAGACCAAACTGCAATGGAGATGACCTCTGTTGAGCAATTTGAATTTATTTCAAATTTTGATGTGTTAGATAATTTAGCAAAAGGAATGTACGCAAATAAATTAATGACACATGATTTAGTTAGAATGAAATATGATACAGTAGATTTTAATTATATGGATAAAGATTTACAAAGAAAAGAAAATATAGTTCGTACAGATGGTTCAGTAGAAACGAAAGATAAGGTTTTGAGTGCACAAGATAAGAAAAATTTTACAGATCAGTTTGCACATTTAGAAAAATCTCAACTATGTTCCAATTATCAAAAGGCGTTAGGGGGACCTCAAGCACATATAAGTTTTTATCCTACAAATTTTGCACATAATGAAATACCTCATTTTGCATTTGGAATCGGATCTAAAACTGTGAAACACGGTTCAGAATTAGGTGCCTTAAATATTATTCCAAATAGAGTAGAACAATGGATGCAACAGAGAATAGCTCAAAATCAATTACTTAATAATATTAAAATATTCTTGCGGGCTCCTGGTAGATCAACTAGAATGGTTGGAGATTTAATAGATTTTAAACTTCCTTCTCCTAATTTACATCAAAGGGGTGGATTTAAAGAACAGGACACACACAAATATTTAAGTGGAAAATATTTAATTACTAAATTGAGACATCATTTTACTGCAGAAAAATATATGATAGAATTTGAAGCAGTAAAGGATTCTTTTAGGTCGAATCTACCACAAGGTGTACAAGGTTCTTCTGCAATACAGGATGATGGTACAATAAAAATGAGTGAAGACGGTACCCGCGTGATAGGAGGTTTATAAGATGTCTTATTTTATGGGAAAAGAAGGATTTGTCTGGTGGCAGGGAGTTGTCGAAGACCGTCATGATCCTCTTTATCTGGGTAGATGTAAAGTTAGAGTGTTAGGATGGAATACTGAAGAAAAGGTACATCAACCTACAGAGGCTTTACCTTGGGCATATCCTGTTGCTCCAATTACTTCTGCTAGTCAAACCGGAGTAGGATCTACTCCATTGGGGCCTGTAGAAGGTACATGGGTATTAGGATTTTATCGTGATGGTGAGGCAGCACAAGAACCAATGTTTTTTGGTACACTTGGAGGTATTCCAGAATTAGATGCTAAAGGTGAAAATTTACAGAAAGGTTTTTATGATCCAAGATTACCAGATGGTGATGTAGAAGTCGGTGGTCATCCTGATTTTCCTGATGAATTGGGACCTCGTCAATTAAATTATACTGCATTTAGTAAATATGCCGGACAAGCAGTTCCAAGAGAACCTGCTACAATTATACATAATGCTAATCCAAATCCTACTGAAAATCCTCAAGATGTAACAATATCTAAACCAGAACCACCGCCTTCTGCTTTTCCTGGCGTTAAATTAAAAGCAGGTGCGGTTCCAACTTCTAATGCAGCTCATGTAAAAGGTGAATATTCTAATTTTCCAGTAACACAATTAATTAAAGCACCTTATGCTCAAAATCCACCATTTACAGTTAAGGTAGTAGAAAATCCAGTAAGATCAACTTATCCTGATACAGGGTTGGCGCCTTTAGATAAAACTATTCCCGGTTCTTTTATTTCTACTACAAGAAATTTAAATTATCTTAAAGAGCCTACTACAAATCGATTAGCGAGAGGTATGCGAGGAAATGATCATCTTACAGATCCTTGGATTTCTGGTGTGGTACATGAAAAGGCAATTAATCGACAACAAGGACAGGTAAATATACAATGTGCTGATGGCATGACTTGGTCTGAACCTTATCCTGCTTGGGCGGCTTTATATCCTTATAATCATGTTCATCAAACTGAGAGTGGTCATATTATTGAAATGGATGATACTCCGGGACACGAAAGATTACATTGGTATCATCGTACAGGAACTTTTACAGAAATACATCAAGTAGGTATTAAAATAGATAAAGTTGTTAATGATTATTATAATATTATTTTAGGAGGAAGATACGGACATATTGAAGGTGGAGATTGTCTTACTGTTGATGGGCGTCAAAGTGTTTATGTTAAAGGTAAAAAAACTGATAGAATTGGAGCTTCATATTTAGTTGCAATGAGTGGTGGTCCCTTTACTTTAGATAATCCCGGACAGGAGGTCATAGTTAATAGTGGTAATACGAAAATAAATGCCGCAGATAAAATTAATTTAACTTCAACGCATTTCTATCGACATGCAAAACACGCACATTCTACTACAGTAGGTGAACAAACGGATAAAGTAGAAGGTAAATGGACTATGAGAACAGGATCTCTTAGTTTTAATTCTAGAGGTACAGCAAGTCATCAAGCAGGTATGGGATTTGCAATCAATGCAACTGATTCTATATTTCAAACTGTACAAGGTGTATTACCGGCCGCGACTTTTAATCATTCATGGAAAGCTACAGCAATTGCAGGAAGAATGTGTATGGAATCTGTTGAACCACTTCTTTCTGGAGGTATCGAATTATTTTTGGGTCCTGATGGTTTAGCATCAGAGATATCAATGTTACCTCCTGGCGATATTGTAATAAAATCAACTACGGGACCTGATGGTATTGCCGGATCTGCATTACTAGGAGATATTAGTTGGGAAACTTTAGCAGGAAGTATTAAAGAAGCAAGTTTATTATCTTCATTTGAATTAACTGCATCAGGAGCCGCACACATGCAAGGATTATTAGGACAAGTAAGTGTAGAAACTTCTGGTAAAATTAAAGTTCAGGGATTAATAATTACCTTAAAAGAGTTTATGGAAGAGATCATAGATATTATAACAGAACATACACATCCGAGTGGATCGGGACCAACGGGTCCTCCAATGCCACCGGCATCAGTAAAATTAAATTTGTTAAAATCTTTAAAAGTGGGACAAAGTTTCAGCTGATGGCATTAGTACCAAGTATAATAAAAAATGAATTAGGAATGATGTTTATGGAACAACCCCCAACAGGGTTAAAGCCAGGACAAAATATTACTAAAGCAACAAAAAATTATTTGTCTATGTCTTTAAATGCAGGTGGTTTTCCTTTTACTACTGTTATGAATGAACCTTTTGGAATAAACATAGGCCAAATTTTTGAATCTAAATTACCAGTTGGAGTAACTATAGGTCAAGCAATAGGAACAGAATTGATGAGTATGGCACAAACATATATGAGCGGCCAACAAATTGGGCCGCCCGTTACTCCTCCTACACATATACCTGCATTGATGCAGTTATTTAGTGCTCAACCTCCTTCTGGAATGAAATTTGGCCAAGACCTTGGAGGAGTTATAGCTGATTGGGTTGGAACTTGGGTTGTGAGTGGGTTAATTCCCGGAAGCCCACCTATTCCGTTTTCGGGTCCTTTATCATAAAGAGAAAATATGGCAGGAGAAATACAGAAAAAAATAAATGATGTGGTATCAGAATTAAAATCTTCACCTGATAATTTTTTACTTGCCCGTGAAGGAATTTTAGATTCTATTACTTTAACACGGGAGTTTGCTCAAACCATGTTGAACGCTCTTTGTGAAAAATTTACATCATCATCTGGAAGTTATTCACTTGCAAATGTATGTGAAAATCTTGCACAACAAAGAGCGATATGTTATGGAGCTAGAGATTTAAAAACATCATTTAAAAAATTCACTTTTCCATCATACGAAGTTGTAAATGGTGCATTAGGACTTACAGAACCTAATACTTCTTTTGCAGGTGTTGCAGCATCTCAAATTTTAGGTGAATATCAAATAACATTAAGTGGTGTCGATGGTACAACACAAACAGTAGGTAGTAATACATTTAGTACATACGTTGGAGATTATTATCTTGTCAGATCAAGGGTAGATGGTGAATTAGTAGATGTTAATCAAAATATAGCTCCTTATACAACACCTGATTCTGATATTGTTTTTGGTAATACTATAGCATGGGGAGGTGATACATCTGGAGAAGAGACCGCCAATACTTGGAATTATCATTGGGCAAAAGCTAATGTAGCATCAGTAAATGTAATTAATCCCGGAGCATATAATGAATTAACTACTATGACATTTGAGGAACTAACTCAAGGAAGTAATACAGATTATACACCTGTAGGTCCCTCGTTTGGAGGCGTACATTATTTAAAAAGACATGTAGATTCTGTTAATTCGTTCACTATCACAGGAATCGCTACGGCTAATACACAAGAAATTACCAATGTATCTGATGCAGATATGGCTAAAGTAAAACATGGAGATGTAATAACTGCATCAAATCTTCCTATAGGATATTATGGCCCAACAACAATACTTGCAGCAAAAGCAGCAGAAAATAAAATTAGAATTAGTGATTTAGTTTATGATATAGGTACTGTAACTCAAGAGATGAATACTGTAACTTTGTCTGGTGGTAGTTTTCCGTTAACAACAGGAATTGATGGATCAACTATTACTTTTGAAGGTGGTGGAGGTGTAATACACAGTAGAATTAGTGATATTAAATTAGAACTTACATCTTCTTCAAATGTTTGGACACCAGTAGCATATTCTATAACTTATGGAGGAAAATCTGAAACAGATGGTACAACAACTTATACAGTTAATAGTGTTCCTTTCGGACATGCCAAAGATGATATTTTTTGCCAAGTAAAAATAACGGCTGAAGGTATAGTGAAAAATGCAGATTGGAAACCTGTAGGTGATGGAGTAGGAGGATATGGTGGTGTAAACGAAGGGCCGGATGATTTATTAAGTGCAAATACTACTCAATTTATTGGTCTTTTAGGTTTCTTTGATCCTGATAATGGTTCTGCTAATGCAACTAACGATTTGACAAGAAGTGCTAGAGATGATTTTGCTTCTGCTGGTAAAGAGTATAATGAAACTGTTTATCCTGATGTAGAATTAAATCCTTTAAAACCTGCAGTAGGTCCCACTCATGGAACATATAAAGTAGAAAATAGTGAGTTAACAGGAACACAACCACCAAATTTGGGTCGAGATGATGTATATACTGGAAGATATATTCGTTGGGATAATAAAAGAGCGGATGCCAACGGTGCAAAACCGGAACACAGATATTATACAGATAGTGCAGAGAAATTTTATTATGAATTACCTGCTAATGCGGGATATTCATCTGGAACTGCAACTATTGCAAGTCATGCTATGCCCGGTGAGGGTGAACCACCTCATTCTATTGCTAAAACAGGATTATCTGGTGCCGTTAGTAGAGTACAAGGAACATCCGTTTCATGTGTTGGAGTTACTGTAGATGTATCAGCTACAGGAGATGTTCCTCCAGATGATAATACGACACATCCTGCGTTAAGTGGTAGTTTTAGTCCACCTTCTGCTGGTTCTACTATAGGAAATTATTATACTGTTGGAGGAGATAATTACATTTATATAAACAGATTGCATTATGAGAATGTTACTTCAGGAAATTCAGGTTGGACTGCTACTCTTAGTACGGATACGACTGTCTTTCCTTGTCGATATAATTTTGCACAGAAACACATATATGAAGGTGGTGGAACTGCAAATTCTACAATGAATGCTGATGTACAGTTTATAAGGAATACAGTAGATGATTTACAAGCAATAGATGCATTTAGAGATCCTCTTGTTGCAGGAGCTCAGGCTGGAGGAAGTGGAATATCTGATGTAGATTTTGATACTTATTTGGCGTCAGAACCTGATGCAGATTTAGCTTCATTATCTACTTCATTAACTAATTATCGTAATTCTCTTAATAGTCAAAACAGAACTGGCGATAATAATGGAAATAATAATAAAGGATCAACATTAACTTATTCTAATTCTTCATGGGCAGCTTTTCATACTGAAATATCTACTTTTCTTAGTAATTGTAATAAAAGAGTTGCGGAAATTGATGCTCGTATTGGAGTACCAACAAGAGCAGGATCGCAAGCATCTTCACGTGGAATTCCACCTGCCATTTATGTGTCAGCAGTTCCTTCATCAAATACAACTGGCGGACAAGTACCTTATGGTAGATCACTTTATAATAATTGTAATCATTTATTGGGTAAGGATATTGAATTATTGGGAAAATTAATGACTGATGTTCAATCATTAGGAACTTTAGTAGATTTGGTAAAAAAGGCAAGAAATAAGTATGAAATTTATAATGATAGAGATAAGGAGTATTGATGGCTAAAGAGCAAGAACCTAGATGGGAAAAGGCTAGGCCTCAGAGACAGGATCTTAAGAATATATTAAAGAATACTAAAAAATTAGCAGATATGTATTTACAGGTTCTTCAACAGAAAAAAGCAATCTGGGAAAATTATCTAGAAGAAGAAAAAAAGAAGGCAGAGAAAAATGGCCCAACAACTTGAATGGAAAAAATGGACAATAGCTGATTCTGGAACAGTTAAAGATATTGCAGAACAGGCGAAGACTTTAGCCGAAGCGGTTAAAACAACTTCAACTTTTGCTTCAACAGCTATGGGATTAGTGAAAGTAATTTCTGAATTACAAAATGCAAATATTTTTTTAGCCGCACTTGATAAAGTGGCAGATGAATTAATTAAATCTATACATGATATGAAAGAGGCGGGATATTATTATCTTTATGTTGATCCTTATTGGAAAAAGAATGTTGATGCTATTGTAGAAGATGTATATGGATTTGAAGTGTTACGTGATGATTCAGGTAGAAGGTTATTTTGGAATCCTAGTGCGGCAGATCCTGAGGGTACAACAACTACTTCTGTTCCTCCTTTTGCAAGTGCAACGTATGTACCAAAATTAGTTATGCCACGTAAATTGGTTGCAGGAGGAGAAAATCCTTATAAAGCATCTATGGTAGATCCTTTTGCTTTAATGAGTCCATTTCCTAAGTATTCTGCACAAAAAGTATTACAAACTATGTCAGAAGCATTTAAAGATCCGGGAGATGTACCAAGATATGAATGGATACCAGGGGGTCCTACAGACGGTACTATAGTATTTGATGATGATGGTCAACCCTATACTGGTTGGATTACTGGAAAGGAATTCCCCTTACAATTATGGAATATGGGAGAAAGAACAGGAGATGGTTCACCTCATAAAGATAAATTTTTGTTAGAAGGTGGATGGAGATCAGAAAGAGTAGAAATTAATAGACGGTCATCTTCTGGTAAACCAAACATAAAAGGTAATACAGAATTTGGTGCAGGTTCTTCAGCTATAGTACTTCTTATAGCAGCACCTTCATATCAAATATTTGTGGATAGTTTTAATGCATTTTCTAAATTGTTTTCAGATATACCAGATTTATATGATTCTACAATGAAAAGTCTTAAAGATACTTATGAGGAATTTCTAGCTCCACCTGAGCAAGTAATAACTTTAACTATGTGTGATACGAATTATGGTTTATTTAAAAAGGGTGATATAATAAGAGGTCAAAATTATGGTGGATTAGGTAAAATAACAGAAGTGGCAAATACTGCAAATAGTTCAATCGTTTCTACTCAATTATATACGATAACAGATGATAGCGGTCAAACTCGACAAACTTATGCAGAAAAGGATATGAATGAAAACGGGCGATTTAAAGATATGACCGTCACATTAGAGCCTATTCCAACAAAAGAATCGAAAGGAATAGAATTTTTTACTCCTAATGATGGTGTCCGCGAACAAGAAATGAAAGGTTATTGGGGAACGGCCCCTGAAAATTATCCAAATTATATGGTTAAAGGAGCAGAAACTCGACACATGACAGGAGCTAAAACTTCAGTAAAAGAGGGCGCACTTGACCCTGATGCAAGTTCAGTTTCAGGAAGAGTTTACCCAAAATACGGTACTGTAGCTATGCAAGCATTAAAAGAACCACCAGAAGCTACACCTCCAAATTTTTATGGTATTCAAGCATCACAGATTATTCCTATGTGGAAAGAATTTTTTGAATTGTTAGAAAATTTTGTAATATCTGTAAAAGGTTATGTAGCTACTTCTACGGCGTTTATTGATGATATGATTGAGACAATAAATGGTCTTATAGAATTTTTAGAAGATATGATAAAAACTATTACGGAATTTTTAAAATTCTTTGAAGTTGATTTATCTGGAGCTGGAATATATGCATTACATGTAAAAGATCAACAAGAAGGAAATGATGGATTAGCATCCGCAATAACTTCAGCAAAAGGATTACCAAATAATTTAGATTATGCCGCAGGAATTTTATTTGTTGGAGTTGAAGTATTAGGATTAAATCTACTTGATGAACTTTTAGCACCAATCTTAGCCAATAATTAGTTAGAATAACTAAATAATATAGAGGTAAATATGGCGACAACACAAAAAGAATATAGAGATTTTGATATGGATTTTGAACCCCATCCTGCGCATGGTGATTTGGTAACAGTTAAAAAGAATAACGCTATCAATCGTTCTATTAAGAATTTAATGAAGACTAATGCATACGAAAGATTATTTCAGCCCGATATAAAAGGAGGTATATCTAATCTTTTATTTGAAAACTTTGGGCCCTTAACAGATGGTAGAATCGGAGCCGCAGTTGCACATGCGATTGAAACATACGAACCTCGGGCTAAAGTACAAAAAGTAGATGTCATGCGTGATGAAGAGAACAATGCATATCAAATTCGTATTGAATATTTACCAGATAATAGCGCAGAAGTAGCATCAACAGAAGTCTATTTGGAAAGGACATAGCACATGGCTAGTGTAGAAGGAAAACTTAATGTATCTGAATTAGATTTCACAAAGATTAAAGAGAATCTTATAGGATTTTTACAGAACCAAAATGAATTTGTTGGTTATAATTTTAGAGGTTCTTCTTTTGATGTTCTTCTTGATGTGATGGCATATAATACACATTATAATGCATACTATGCAAATATGGTAGCAAATGAAATGTTTTTAGATTCTGCCACCCTTAGAAATTCTGTTGTGGCAAGAGCAAAACATTTAGGATATTTACCACGTTCAGCAAAAGGGTCAAAAGCATATGTTGATCTTACAATTACACCAATGGATACTCCCGCAGTTATAACGATTCCAAGATTTACACAATTTCAGGGAGATGTAGATGGTATAAATTATATTTGGTGTACTGCTAATTCACATGCTCTTAATATTAATGCCAATTTAATTTATACGGTATCAGATGTTGAATTAACTCAAGGAATACCAGTTTCTTATAGATACACAGCAGAAACTGCCGATGTTGATCAAAGATATGTACTCCCAAATGCGAATATAGATACAGATACTTTGACAGTAACAGTACAAACTTCTGAAACGGAATCTGCGTCTTTTGCTTATGAATTAGCAAATGATATTACTACTGTTAATTCTACTTCTAGACATTATTTTTTAGATGAGGTTGATGAGGGTTTATATGAAGTACAATTTGGAGATGGAGTATTAGGAAAACCTATAGCAAATGGGAATATTATTACATTATCTGGTCTAGTAACTGATTGTGATGCTACTAATGGATGTAAAACGTTTTCTACTGTATCAGATGTTGGTGGATATTCAAATGTTAAAATAGTTGTTGCTGCTGCCGCAGGAGGAGGTGCATCATCGGCTGATATACAAGAAATTAAATTTAATGCACCTAAAAGTTTTGATGCACAAAATAGATGTGTTACAATTTATGATTATATTAGTTTAGTTAAAAGAGATTATCCCGCAGGACAATCAGTAGTTGCCTGGGGTGGAGAAGATAGTGATCCTCCCATTTATGGTAAAGTATATGTAGCAATTAAACCCCGACAAGGAAAAGTTTTATCTTCTGCTGCCAAGGCAGCTATAGAAAAATCTATATTAGCTAAAAGAAATGTTGTAGGTGTCACTTCTGTTGTTGTAGATCCTGATTATATGTATGTAGGAGTTGATTGTACAGCAAAATATGATTCTTCATTAACTTCTAATAGTGAAGCAGTATTAAAAAGTACTATAAGGTCTACAATTAAAAGCTTTGGTAGTGTAAATTTAAAAGATTTTGATAAAGCATTTCGATATTCTAATTTAGTTAGATTAATAGATCAATCAGAAGTTTCTATTAAAAGTAATCAAACAGGAGTGACATTAAAAAGATATCTTTATCCCGCAATAGGACTTACAGCAGCATATAATTTAAAATTTTCTAATGAGATATACCATCCTTCAAATACTTTTTGGGGATCGATAACAAGTAGTAAGTTTACGTATCGCGATAATGCAAATACTGTATGGGAAGATTGTAGATTTCAAGATAGTGATGGTTACATTCAAGTATATAGAAAATTTGGAACAGAAAGAATTCTTGTAGCAAATAATATTGGAACAGTTTCTTATGGAGTAGGAGAAGTAAAGCTTACAGGTTTTAAACCAGAAGCTATCGGTACTATAATAACTGGAAATTCTGAACCGATGTCTGTTAGTATTGTTCCCGCCTCATCGGATATGAAACCTGTTCGTGAACAAATTTTATTAATGGAAGATTCAGATATTCTTGTTACAATGTTAGATGATTCACCATCTGGAACATATGTTTCTGGAGTACATAGTAAAGTTGATGGTTCTACACTACGCACTGGATATGAGACCAAATAAATGCCTAAAGACAAAATAAAAGAACGACAGGATATTTCAACCATATTAGAAACTCTTGTCCCTGAATTTGTAACTGCTGAACATCCGAAGATGAAAGTCTTCATGGAGAAGTATTATGAATTCATGGAATCTCATCAGGTTTATTTTGAAGGAATAGCATTTAATGAATATAAACTTGTACAAGAAGGTGAAGAAGATGCATCAATAGAACCAGATTACTGGATTTTTGAAGATGAGATTAATACAAAATTGATGCTTGATGGCGACCCCAATGAATTTTATGATCCTCGTGTTTTAGAAGGTGGTATAGTAAACCATAGAATTCAATTAGAAACTGAACGTGATACTTCAAAAGATGATCAATTACAATTTATAATAGGTGAGACTGTTTACGGAAATACTACTGACGCGGAAGCTGTTGTTACTGGTATATCTGGAAATACCATCGCATGGTTAAAACCCACCACTAATACTAATTTCATATATGGCGAAGAACTTACAGGAGTAGACTCTCGTGCTTGGACAACATTTGCAAATGGTGTTGTAGCTGGTGTTTTTACTGATGGTGCTATAGAAGGTTTTCGAACAAGAGGACCCGTTGCTGCTACAAAAGAATTAAGTGAATTTCAAGATATAGACCGTACAGTAGAAGGTTTAATAGATGATTCTTGGAAACCAGAATTTTATCAAAATGTACCTAAACAGGCTGCCACAGATCGAAGAGCACTTCTTAAACAAATGAGAGAAGTTTACCGATCAAAAGGCGGAGAAAATTCTTATGATTGGTTATTCAGAGCGATATTTGCATCACAAGAAGTAGATTATTACTATCCTAAAAATGATATGATGAGGTTGTCCGATGGTAAATGGACAAAAGATAAAACAGTTAAAATCTTAACTGACACAGCAAATAATATTGGTCTATTTTCAGGTAAAGAAATTCGTGGATTGTCTTCTAATGCAACAGCTATAGTAGAAAAAACTATTACAAAAATGGTTGGTGCTGTACAAGTTACTGAATTGTTTTTATCTAGTATTTCTAAAGGTGTAGATGAAAATGGAAATTTAGATTATTTTACAAAATATGAAAGAGTTGCAACTGAACCTGATGCAAATGGAGACATAGCACTTGGTGATTGTTCTGGTATTATAGAGGATGTTACCATTCAATATGGTGGTAGTGATTATGCAATAGGAGATCGAGTTCAATTCCTTCTAGGTGGAGGAGCAGACGCAAAAGCAGAAGTAACAGCACTAGAAGATGATATTCTTAAAGGATTTACTATAGTTGATTCAGGTGATGGTTATTTTGTAGGAGACAAAGTAGATTTTGTTGATGGTGGTACAGGAGGTTCTGGTGCTGCAGCAACCGTAGGAACTATTATACCCACAGGAACAGCATTAAAATGTATTAATCCTGTTGAAGGCTCTTCAGCAACAACAATTAATTCTAATAATGTAGTTAAACCTTTATTCTCAAATTCTTCTTTTAATTTCACCGCAACAATTAAAGAAAATTCAGGCGCGGTTTTCGGTTCATCTGGAGTATTTTTCACTTCACAATTTTTTAAAGTGGGTGATCTTATGCGAAGACAGGTGACACTTGATAGTACTAGAGTGTTTACTGAAACTGGAATAGGAATTACTTTAACACAAACTGGTACTACTATTACACTTTCAGATCCGATAACAGTAGATGAAACAAAACTTTCTATAGGTGGAAAACTTACTTATGCAAACGGTAATAATAATATAATTTGTGGACAGGGAAATACAACTACACTTTATATGAGAGATCCACACTCTATAGGATCAGGACAAAATTTTAAAATTTATTATGGTGATCAATCATCATCTGCTCCTAGTGCGACTGTTGTTGGTGCAAATAGTGGACTTGTTTTATATACTCTTAATTCAATGCATATTGATGAGTTAGGAAAGAAAACTATAAACAATTTTGCAGATAATGATGAAGTTATTTTATATGATACTTCACGTAACGTTTTATGGGGCTCTCCAAATGCGAATGGTAGTGATGCAGCATTAACCCATACAGGATTTACTTTTGATATAGGTAATACTCCCGGAAATGTTCCAAGTAACCAATTTATTATTGGTGATGCTTTTGCAGAAGGTGGAGGTTATGAGGTAAATCAAACTAATACAGCTTATGGAGTAGGATCAGTATTAACGTATACTGAACATGAATTTGGTTCTATTAATTCTTTAGCAATTACTAATGGTGGTACAGGTTATCAACGACTTCCTATAATTACGGTTGCTAATAACTTTATGATAGGATTGACAAATTCATTGGAACATACTGGTGATATGACTAGGTTATTGAATGTTAATTTACATTCATATTCTACAGGAACAATAACACAAGTTGGAACAGTCCTTACTGTAAGTGGCGGAACATTTCCTGATGCTAACTCTAATCCATTACATGTAACATATGCGAATGGATTTGAAGATTATGTTAAGTCTGTAGCTAGTTCTACTTCATTAAATATGACAACTGCAGTAGATGTTTCTACTCCTGAATCATATACTCTTACGTATATGGCTACAGCAAATACTTTTGCACCTAATGATCTTATCTATACCGATGATTATTCTACAAGAGCAACAGTAGTTAACGTTTTTGATGAGCCCGGTAAACAAACTTTTCCAAGGTCTATTGGAAAATCTTATGAAGGATCTTATGTAGAAAAGCCGGGTCAAACTGGTTACATGAGAAGGAATATTGTAAATGGTAATACTACTCTTAGAGTAGATATGTTAACCACCCAACAATTTACAGGAATATTTTCTTATATACTAGAAGAGGGTCCGGCGACCGCTGAGGGAACGTATGATAGAATAACTTTTGAAGATGGCGGCCGAATTTATCCGGAAGATGCCTTAACGTTTATATTAATGGAAGATAGTGAGTATACTCATGTAGTATATGAAGATGGAGGCCGTACTTTTGGTGAAGATGTTGGAAGTGATCGTATTACCGCATTCGATTCACAAAATACAGTTATATATTCTGTTGGTTCAATTACTCAAACAGGAAATGTTATTACAGGTCTTTCTGGTGAAACAACTTTTCCAAATGAATCAATACGTGGTACAATTACTTATGCTGATGGAAATACATCAATTATAACAGGATATACTAATGCAACATCAATTACGGTTGCAGATTCCAAAACAATAAACGGCGCAGAAATATATTCTATTGCTTATAATCCTGCATCAGTTTATGGAGCTAATACTGGTATAACAGCTGTAGCAGATGGAAGAGTGGTAACTGTAACAGAAGTTGGTCATACAAAAACATTAGCAGATAAAATTAAAGTTGACGGTGCTATAGAAACTTTATATAATGGACTTTATTCTGCTTCTCCTATAAATTCAAATAGTTATAGTTATACACTTCCAGAAGATCCCGTAGGACAACCAGACGGGGGTTATGATGGAATGACGGTTAAATTTGTAAAAACTTCATATTTAGATACAACAAATACATCTTTAAGAGACACTTCTTTAAAAGGTAATAATGCAGTAATTAAAGTTTCAAGTATTGCAGCTGGTGCTATTAAATCTGTAGCTGTTACTGATGTCGGAGCTGGATATTCTTCTAAACCAACAATTTTAGCTGCTACTGGAGATGGCGAAGCACAAATGACAGCTGTGATAGGCGCCTTTGCACAATATCCTGGCAAATATGTTGGTACACAAGGAAGATTAGATGATGCTCCAAAAATACAAGATAGTAGATATTATCAAAGTTTTTCTTATGTTTTAAAAGCTCCTATTGACACTACAAAATACCGTGCACATGTAGATAGATTAGTACATCCTGCCGGTATGAAAATGTTTGGTGAATTATCAATAATTCTTAAAGCATCTGCAGAACTTTTTACATCGGGATTTCATGCCGGATCAGGTAACCGTCAAGGTCCCGGTAAGGTAACAGACGTAGATAATTACGATGATTCAGGATTTGAATTAGGCCGTCCAGATTATCTCTATTTACATACTCCTCGATTTCATCCCATTATTTTATCGAGAGCTGTACATATTTTTGATGCTCAAATCAAAACTGATTTCCAACCACATGTAGAAATTTATACACATGATGTTCCTCATCATGCAATGGATGGTAGAATAGAGCATAGAGGTAATGTAGAAATCAAAAGAGAAGATTTCAGAGATGTAGAATCAATGAAGCGTACAGTTGCTTCAATGCAAACATTTGTGATGGATGCATCTCAAGGTAATGATGAACAATATGAGGTAGGTGAAACCGTTTACCAAGGTATTTCATATTTTACAAGAGTAAGACAAGCAGAAGTTGCTGGATGGAATCATGCCACTAAAACATTGAATATTATTAATATGTCTCCTTTGGAAGATTTCGATGTGAATATGAATATTGATGGTTATATTTCAGGCGCTGATTATCCTATTCTTGAAGTAAATACACAACCGATGGCGGAAATTACTGAAGTAGAACATAGTCATGAAACTGGTGATATAATACAAATTACTAGAGCTGGTGGAGCAACCTCTGATTTTTTCAATGGTGAATATACAATTCAAACCATTAATGATTCAAATGTATATACAGTCTTTTTATACAAAGGAGATCCCGGTGAAGGAGTATCCGCTACTGCACAAACAGCTTATGGTGGCAGTTACTTAAAAGTAGAAACAAAATCTTTAGCAAATGTTTGGAGAGTCAGCTCTCAAAATTATGAATCGCCGTTTGAAGGAACGATTACTCAAGAAGATGAACTCATTGATGGTGTAATTTATAATTATTCGATTACGTTAGAAGAAGGTGATACGTATTTACTTCCGAAAATACAAATGCCTGAATATGATTCTGGTACCGTTTCTATTGATATGAGTTTCAGTAGTGATCTTATGTTGGAAGAACATATTAATCCAGATACAGGATTACATGAAGATGGATATGTGTTAACTGAAGAACATGGTAATAAAGTTGGCATGGGTCCAACTAGATATATTTCTTTAGAACAAGATACTGAAGGAATAGAATGGAGTTATGAAAGAGGTCATCTAGGTCATGAACCTTTGAGTCAACCTTATATGGAAACTCAAGCTACTTTTGATCTATATGAAAATATGGGAGAAAATTTAAGATTAGAAGATGGATCCCATTTCATAGAAGAAGGAGACGAAACATCCAGACCATTATCTAGATTTATGATTGAAAGTCGTCATCCGGGCTTACATTCTACTGAAGCTGAACATGTTCTAAGACCTATTGGAGAAATTGAATTTGAAAAAGATCATAATTTTGGTTGGAACTTTTTATTAGAAGATGGTCACACACGAATAACTACTGAAGGTGAAAATTTTGGATTAACTGGCAGAGAATTACTTCTTACTGAAGAAGATTATGTGAAAACTCCAATTGGAGAATATGAATTTAATCTTTATGAAAGTAAAGGTTATAACTTTAAATTAGAAGATGGAGTTACACATCTTATAGCAGAAGGAGATGAAACCGCTAATGGTCAATGTCCAAGAATCATCATGGAAGATCAACATCCCGGTTTACACGCTACCGAATATGAACACGGAAAAAGACCAGTTGGAGAAGTTGAACTTCAATTATATGAAAACTTCGGACTAAATTTACAATATGAAGATGATGATCATATCATAGAAGAGGGTGATGAAACATCCAGACCATTATCTAGATTTATGATTGAAGGTCGTCATCCGGGACTATTTAATTCCGAATTTGAACATGGTTGGAGGCCGTTTGGAGAAATTGAATATGTATTTGATTTAGCACGCCCACCATTTGGAGCAGCTTCAACAGAACTTCTAAAAACGCCGGGCATTTTAGGCGCGAGTCAAGGTTGGATACAGTATGAAGATAGTTCCGATCTTGGTTTAGAAGATGGTGGAACTCTCGGGATAGATTCTCCTGTGGGGCAAAACGAAGCATCTTTGGATGAAATTCAATTTAATCTCTATGAAGGTCAAGGATTTAAATTACAATTAGAAGATGAGATTTCACATTTCATAGAAGAAGGTGATGAAACTGCTAATGGGCAATGTGCTAGATTTATAATGGAACAGGGTCACATGGACTCTCAAGGAATTAGTGATGTTGGATCTATTCAACTTGATCTTGAAGAGTCAACTGGCTGGCACTTTTTAATGGAGGATGGACATACACGTATAAGAAACGAGGGATTACAATGGGGAACTGAAAATGGTTCATTATTACTTACAGAAGAAGATTATGTCAAATCTCCATTTGGTCAAATCATATTTGAATTACCACCATTGACGGGTGAAACCGGATTACAGGCTACATTGAAAGAGGATGGCCGTGAATATAGTCAACATATACTTATTGATCGTCCTTTTTTCAACTGGCATATTGTGACTGAAGATGATGAGCATCTAGTTTGTGAACATGAGGACTTAAATTTAAATTGGGGACTTGGAACAAAAATAACCGTAGAAGGAATGGGATGGCCGAACGTTTATAAATCTCCAGAAGCCATCATGATAGATAAAGGTGGAATTCATGCTGACAACCCAATGCGTGTTTATAAATTAGAGCAGGCAAAGGGACAAATTGTAGGTGGCGATTGGATGACAAGACAAATTGGAACACAAATTTTCGGTTGTCAAGTTGGTAGAGCAAGAGGTTCTAGACAAAAATATCTAGATGGTGTAAACCACTCAGGCGACCCGTTGCAGCGTGGTAGCTTAGGAAAATTTGGTGAAGATCGAACTTTAGATGGTGATGCATATAGACAAAATTATGGTGAAGCAGGAAGTATAATTTCGGGGCCGGGACTTAATATGAATCATCCTCGCCGTATTGGTTATTTTAACCAGTATTGGGAGTTAATGTCGATACATCATCCTATAATGCTGACAGGACCCAACTGGTGGAGAGATTTAAAAACTTCAGTAATGATATATCCTACTCCAATGACTGATGAAAATGGAGAAGGAATAATTACAGAAGGAGGGGAGGATTTTCTTTTAACTGGGCCAGGTACACCAACAGACCATGTTAGATTAAATTTACATGCAAATTCTCAAGTTGAACTGGCACAAGCTACTGTACTTCATGTTCCACCAATATATGCATCCGATCATGATCATTTACAACTAGAAATAGGCACCGCAGACGGTCAAGGTTATTTTGAATTAGAGCAATCATATACAAGTGCGCCATTTAATAGAATTAATTTAAATTATACAATATCATTAGGAGATTCATCGGGTTCAGCTACTACTTTATTTGATGGAATGACAGGACAGATTGAAATGGCCGGAGGCAGCACAACCGTAACAGGAACGGATACCAAATTTCAATCTGAACTTAATCCAAATGATATAATTCAGACTATGACTGAATCTATTATTATAGAAGATGATGAAGGAATAGTTTTTGAATCTAATGATAGAATAGAACATGAAACCGTTAGAATGGATGGATTAGTAGAGTATAGTGATAATGCAAATATAGGAGCATTTCTTAATATTAAATTGGAAGAAGTTAGATGGTACATTGCAACTGAAGAGACTCAAGGTAATTGGGGAAATTACCATGTAGGTTCTGGTTGGGATCAAGAAACTAAAACAGATGTTCCTGATTCATATTATATAGTTGGAAGTAACTCTATTTCCGGTGAAGAAATACAATTAGAAGATAATACTCCACATGAATCATCAGGAGTAGAAAATAAAGTAATAACTAGTGAAACTGTTTGGTATCAAGAAAATATGATTTGGGAAGATAATACTAGACAATTATTAACACAAGCTGAAGAATTTATAGTAAATACAATCACTAACGACACAACGTTAACAGTTAAAAACGCCACTATACAAGGAACGGATACCGTACCTTTCTGGAAAATGGCATCAGAAACAGAAACAACTGCGAAGGTCGCAGGTTTCAACATTCAATAAGAATGGTCTAATATTATTAGTTGTATAAATATAATAAGATTGGACATTTTAAACAATAACATTAATATTATTCAGGAGGAGCAATAAAATGCCTGCTATAGTAACCAATAAATTTAGGATCCATAATGCGAAACAGTTTGTAGAGGCATTTGATGAAGTAGCTACTACATCTGGTGATGCAGTTGCAGATCCTAGTGGTTTACTGACAACCAATATGTATCTTTTTATTGGTAAAGTAACACCATGGGCGGATGATACTCAGCCACCCACACCAACCGATTCAGTATCTAATACTGTATATAATCACTGGCGCGATATGATCGCTGCTAAGAGAATTGGATCGGCAGATGTAAGTCATGTTGTACCACGATATAACTGGACTTCAGGACAAAACTACTTTGCATATACACATGCAAATAATACACTATTTGACCAAACATTCTATACGATAACAGAAGATTATAATGTATATAAGTG
>VTLG01016327.1_pt1 | contig 37458 bp, 59 predicted proteins | sample 4694571 | NCBI WGS metagenome assembly VTLG01 (sample SAMN12604809, study PRJNA352737) | marine metagenome | biome: ENVO:00000447; feature: ENVO:00000209|ENVO:00000569|ENVO:01000036; material: ENVO:00002151; isolation source: viral sequences binned using virsorter ...
AAACTTGGTAAAAAAGATGCAATGTATATATCAGTAATAAAACAATTAATTACAAGAATAGAAGCATTGGAGGGTTAAAATAAATGGCAAGTGAAATAAAAGTAGATACTATATCGGAAAAAACTTCAGCTAATGGTGTTGCTATTGATAGTGTTACACTAAAAGATGGTGGAGCAACTTTAACAGGAGTTTTAAGTTTACCAGATGGTTCTGCTTCTGCACCTGCTATTACAAATACAGGTGATACAAATGCAGGATTATATTTTAGTGCAGCAGATACTTTAGCATTTACAGCAGGAGGTACTGCACAAATAACAATGGCAGATGGTGCCGTTGCTCCTGTAACAGATAACGATGTAGATTTAGGTACAAACTCTTTAGAATTTAAAGATGGATACTTTGATGGAACAGTATATGCTGATGCTATTAATTTTAATGGTACAGCTATAAGTGCAACAGCAGCAGAAATAAACTATTCAGATTTAGCAACATTAGGAACAACAGCAGCATCGAAAGTATTTACAGCAGATGCTAACAATTTAACAAAAATAACAGGTGGTGTATATTTAGAAGAAGATACATTATCATTTGATGCTACACAAGATTGGGATGTAAGAGCATCTCCAGTTGCAAAAGTAACATTAACAGCGAATGTAACATTTGATGCACCTTCAAATCCAACAACAGGACAATATATATCTATTGTTTGTATTCAAGATGGAACAGGTTCAAGAACTATAGCATGGAACGCTGTATTTGAATTTAAAGATGATACAGCTCCAACAGCTACGACTACAGCTAGTAAAGGTGATATGTTTACTTTTAGATACAACGGAAGCAAATGGCTTGAAGTTGGAAGAAACCTTAACTTAACATTATCATAGGAGTAATATGTTTGCATTAGTAGAAAGTGGTAAAATAACACAAATGCCAAAAGGCAATAAAGGTATCCAAATTGGTGATGTAAAATATCCTGCACAAATCTATACTTTATGGAGTGAAGCAGAAAGAAATGCCATTGGTATTTATACAGTAGAAATAGATAACACAAATAAAAAAGATGAAGAGTGGTATATTAATACTAATCAAACTTGTACATTTAGTGGTGGTAAAGTAAAAGCAACTTATGGAACTGCTACAGCAAAAGCTATTGCAGATACTACTTGGACATCACAAGATAAAACTGATGGAAAAATACCAAGTGGTAAAGATGTAGGAGATGTAAAAACAGAAGGATTAAAAACAATTAAAAAAAGAATGATAGACAATCAATGTGCAGGAATACTTGCACCTTCTGATTGGATGGTAATAAGAGCGACAGAAACAGGAGCTACATTAGATAGTGGTTGGAAGACTTGGAGAGCAAGTGTGAGAACCAAATGTAACTCTATGCAAACACAAATAGATAATGCTAGTGATGTTGATGCGTTAGCCGCTTTGTTTACTTATACGGAACAAGAGGACAAATCAATTACAAGACCACTAGGCGAATTTCCAGTAAAGGAGTAGGTAAATGGCTTTTTTAATAGGTGGAGCTAATACGGAATCGGCTGCTTACGAGATAGATAATTCAATTCGAATGAATGAAGCCGATAGCACAAAATTAACCAATGATGAAATGTCTGATGGCAGTAGAGATATTTGGACTTTTAGTGGTTGGTTTAAAAAGACGAATGTAGGGGAAACAGGTGATTCACATCTATTTAGTTGTGGAACTGGTGGTACTGAATTGACTCACATAACTTTGCGAGGTTCTGGAGATGCTGAACAAATAAAATGTGAAAATTATGTTGATTCTGGAAGTACAACACGCTGGGCAATAACAACTCCCGGTTCATATAGAGACCCGACAGCTTGGTATCATTTAGTTTTAGCTGTTGATACAACACAGGCATCCATATCTAACGGACTAAAATTATGGATTAATGGTGTAGCTATTTCGTATACAGGAAGCACTTGGGTTCAAAATGCAGATACTTGTATGAATAGTGATGACCATGAAAATGTTATTGGTGCAAGACAAAATAATAATGATATGTTTTTTGATGGGTACTTAGCAGAAATTAATTTTATAGATGGTACGCAAAAACAATCTACAGATTTTGGAAAATTTAATAGTAATGGAGTTTGGATTCCTATAAAATATTCTGGTTCTTATGGAACTAATGGTTATTCTTTAGAGTTCAAAGGAACAGGAACAAATGCAGATGCAAGTGGTATGGGTGCTGATACATCTGGAAACGGTCACCATTTTTCTTTTCATAATTTGGCTTCGGCAAATGGAGATACTTGCACAGACACACCCACAAATAATTTTTGTACTTTAAATTCAATAGGAGGAGCAAATTCATCTGGTAAATGGACTTTTTCTGAGGGTAATTGCAAAATACAACAAAATGATAATGGCAGTTGGAGAGCAACAGGTTCAACAATGGCAGTTTCAAAAGGAAAATGGTATTGGGAAGTAGAATTTGATGCAGGAACTCTGGATGAAATGTTTGTTGGGTTTCATGATACTTCCGTTAGTTTAGAGGGAACAAATCGTTGGGTAGCCGGTTCGTTGTTATTTTATAATCATACAGGTGGAGAAGTACGACTTGATGGTACTGATACAACTGCTGATTACGGGGAATTAGACCATGGTGATATTTTAGGAATTGCATTAAATATGGATGATAATCAAGTTACATTTTATGATAATGGTTCTGCTATTGTTACAAATCTTAGTATAGGTAGTAATATAAATGAAGCTATGCCTACATTTTTGTCAGATTATAATGATGTAGTATATAAAGTAAACTTTGGTAATCCACCCTTTTCAATATCAAGTGGTAATGCAGATGCAAATGGATATGGTAATTTTGAATATGCAGTACCAACTAATTATTATGCTTTGTGTTCTAAAAACTTAGCGGAGTTTGGATAATGGCTTATACAACAATAGACGACCCATCAGCACATTTTCAGACAGCTTTATATACTGGTAGTGGTTCTGATAATGCTGTAACTAATGGTGGTAATTCAGATTTACAAGCTGATTTGTTACTGTGTAAAAGAAGAAATGATACAGGTAGTACATTAGTCTTTGATTCATCAAGAGGATTTAATGGGGATAATGATTCTTTATATATGGAAACAATTGGTTATGATGCAGAAACACATAATGATAATGACCATTTAAAATCTTTTAATAGTGATGGATTTACTATGCAAGGAGCTTCTAGTAGGTCAAATAGAAGTAGTGATAGCTTTGTAGCTTGGCAATGGAAAGCTAATGGTGGAACGAGAACAACTAATACTGAAAGTGGAGATAATCCCGGTGGAGGATATCAAGCTAATACAACAGCAGGATTTTCTATTGTAGATTATGTAGGTACAGGTGCAACAGGAACTAAAGCTCATGGATTAGGTGCGGTACCAGAATTTATTATTTACAGAAATAGAGCGGACTGGAGTTGGGCAGTATATCATCATTCACTTGGAAATACTTTAGGACTATATATAGATTCTACTGCTGCACAAGTTAGCACAACAACTTGGTGGAATAGCACAAGTCCTACTTCAACTAATTTAAGTCTTCATACAAATGGCGGAGTAAATCAAGATGGAGGAAACATAATAGCTTATTGTTTTAAAGGCATACAGGGATATTCAAAATTTGGTAGTTTCACAGGTAATGGGAATGATAATGGCCCATCCATTTATACAGGATTTAAGCCTTCTCTAGTTATAGTAAAACGAACTAATAATTCTGGTGCATGGCATATGTATTCTAGTTCTGCAACTGGGATACATAAGTATAATGAAATAACGACAAGAATTGAAATAGATGATGCTTCTGCAGCTAAAGAACACGTATATTATCAAATGGATTTTTTGAGTAATGGATTTAAATTCTGGGAAGAAGGAGATAATATAAATGGTAGTGGAGATACAATGATATATTGTGCTTGGGCTGAATTTCCATTTGTCTCATCAGATGGAGTACCAGCAACAGCAGTTTAATGGCTAAAAGAATAAGTACAAGAGACACATATTTTACACCAGTAAGAAAAAGAACAAGTATAGGAAATTCAACAAGGAGTAAACCTAAAAATAAACATAAATTAAAATCATGGAAAAAATATAATAGGCAAGGAAAATAATGGCAGAAACAAATACAAAAACTTTAGAGCAAAGACATAAACCAACTTTGCAAAAAGAATTAGGACAAATTGGAACAGGTATTGACCCTGCAACAGGGCTACCATCTATGAATTTAAATCCTACTCCTTTACCTTCAGGAACAGAAATGACTTATACTCCTGCTGCAGTTCAAACAGCCGAATTGCAAACTACTACAGGAAGTCAATTAGGAACAAGTCCTCAAGTTACAGCAGGACAAGTACCTTTAACTAGTTTAGATGTAACAACACCAACGGCTGCTGCTCCCGGAAGTTATTCAGCAACAACAGTTGCTAATTCTGTATCTGATGCTAATGCACAATTAGGTAGTTTATCTCAAGGAGCTTTAACTGCTCCACAAGGAACTGTAAGTCAACAGGCTTTAGCTACTGCAGCACAAGGAACATCAGCACAAGCTACAGCACCAACAAGAGTTTTATCTGCTGCGGAACAATTTGATGCAGCAAAATTATCAGATGTTGGTGGTTATCAATCAGCAACTGCTGAAACAATGAATACTCCTCAAGAGGCAACTGTACAATATCAGTTGCAACAATTGATGAGTCAATTTGATAATAATCAAATCCCTGCTTTTGCATCGGGTGCAATACAACACGCAAATGCTACAATGTTAGCAAGAGGTTTAGGAGCTTCAAGTATGGCAGGACAAGCTATACTTCATGCTGCAATGGAAACTGCTACTGCTGTTGCTGTACAAGATGCTAAAGTCCATTCACAATTTAATCTTCAAAATTTATCTAATAAACAACAAACTGCTTTAGTTAATGCACAATTACGTGCAACTTTAACTGGCCAAGAATTAACTAATGAACAGCAAGAACGAGTAATGAATGCTGCTAAAATTTCTGAAGTTAATAATATGAATTTTACTGCTGAACAAACAGTTGCTTTAGAAAATGCAAAATTAATGCAAAATATGAATTTAGCTAATTTAAATACATCACAACAAACAGCTTTACAAAATGCTGCAACATTAGCAGGAATGGACACTAAAAATTTAGATGCTCGATTAACTACTGCTGTACAAAATGCTAGAGATTTTTTACAAATGGATATGGCTAATTTAACAAATAAACAACAAGCAGAAGTTTTAAATAAACAAGCAAAAAATCAAGCATTATTAACTGATAGTGCATCACAAAATGCCGCATTACAATTTAATGCAAAATCTCAAGACCAAGTTGACCAGTTTTATAAAACACTAAGCACACAAATTTCAACAGCAAATAAAAATAGAAACTCTGCAATGCGACAATATAATACTGACCAAGCAAATGCGTTAGCTAAATTTAATGTACAAATGGAAGATAGTCGTGATAAATTTAATGCAGAAATGCAACAAGTAATTGACCAGTCAAATGTAACATGGAGAAGAGCTATTAATACAACAAATACCGCAGAACAAAACAGAGTTAATCAAATGAATGTACAAAATTTATTAGATTTAACTGCTGCTGCACAAAATAGATTATGGAATAGATATAGAGATGAAGCTGAATGGATGGTTAATATTCAAGAAGCAAGAGAAGCAAGAGCACATCAAGTTGCACTAACAGCACAACAAAATGATTTTAGTATGCAACAATATAATGATAAGGCAAAAGATTCTATGTGGATGACAATTGGTGCCGGTGTGCTTGATTGGATTATGACGTAAGGAGAAATAATGGCAAATTGGTTAGACATAGGATTAAAAGTTTTACCCGCAATAGGAAAATTTATTAAAGGTGGAAGAAGTGGTACAGGTGGTGAAAGACCAAAAGATGTACCCGGAATTGGTAGAGATACAGGATTTATGTCTGCAGCAGCAGATAGATTTAAATTGCCCGGTGATGTTTTACCTTCTAATGTAACTTTACTAACACGAGGTTTAGGAGGTTCAAAACAAGGATTAACAGATTTAGAAAGAATATTAGAACCTATTCATCAATTACAATCTAATGGATATGATGCGTTAAAAAATAAATATATTTTAGCAGCACTTCAATCAAATAACACAATTAGTTCACGAGATTTACTACCTCAAACAACTTCAACATCTGATTCACAAAATATTAAATTAGGAGGTACAGGATAATGGCTATTGCAGATAATATAGATTATGACCCATTTGATAGACCAACACCCGGTCAAGGTATGACAGCCGCACCCGGTTCAAGAGTTTGGGAACAACCATCACAATTTGCTAATCCAAAAGAAGCTATTGCTTTTGTAATAGGTAAAATTGATTCAAATGAAAAAGGTAAAGATGAGATGTTAAACTTAATGGCAGCAGGTAGTCCTATTGAAGCTATTGTAAATACAATATCTTTGAGTGGATTTTCTGAAGGTAAATGGTCTCCTGATGTAGCAGAATTAATTAAATTACCTATAACAGGATATTTAATTGGTTTAGCTATGGAAAATGGGGTTGAAGCACAACTATATAATAAACCTGCTGATGAACGTGATTCAACAATGCAGTCAGATTTACACAAGGTAATGGCAAGTAATCGTCCAGAAGAACACAGAAAAATGATTAATGATTTTGAAACATTAGAAGATGATTCACATAATGAAATAGATGAAATGGATGCACAAGAACAAGAAGAAATAGCAGCAATGACACCAAAAGATGAAGGTGGATTTATGCCTAGAAGGGAAGTTATATAATGAAGTGGTATCAAGCATTTGTTAAAGGAGCCGGAGACCAATATTTAAATATCCGTGATAGAGAACGTGACCATCAAGCTCGTCTTGCTGAAATTAGAGAACAAATGAATGTTGATTTGGCAAAAGATGCAGCTAAAGATGCTTTAAAAAACAATATGAAATTTGGAGACTTTATCCTTAAAGATAGAGATAGAGTTGGTGATATGTGGACGGACAGAGAAAACAGAGTAAAAGATTTTGATGCTGCAATGAAGGGATGGTTCTTTAATGATAATGGAACATTCAATGCAGATACATATACTAATTTTAAAACTGATAATCCAAATGAGTTTAAAAATATGCTTAATGAATATGATACTAGAATTGGTCAATGGCTGTATCCAAAAGATAGAACAATGTCTGGTTCAGAAGAAGCAAATGTAATAAGTAAAGATGAATATAATCTTTATGATTCTTCTTGGCTATCAGAACTACCAGAATTTCAAGATATTGCAGAAACATATAATGTTGCAAGAGATGTATCACAAACAAGTGCCATTGAAACGGATAGTAATGGTCAGGCAATTGTTAAAATGTTTGATGTTGTTAAACCACAAGAAGGTGATACACCTGTAGAAGGTAGAAGACCAGAGGAGTTAATTAATAGACCTGATAGAGAAACAATAAAAAATATTGCAAACGCAATGGAACCACTTTTAACACATTCTCAATATGGTTTAGTTGGGTCGGGTGGAATGTTTGCAAATAAAGAAGATTATTATAAAAAAATTCTTGGAACAAGTGATAATCCCGGTGAATTTGAACACGTTGCTGTTATTGCTAATATAATGTGGAATGCTAAAAATAAAGTGGGTGGAATTACAAATGATAATATACGAGATGAAGAATTGGCTCAAGCACAATTATACTATGGATTAAGTTTTAAAGAAATGATGTCTTCTGTTAATCAAATGATGCCAAAATTTCAAGTTCATGACCAAGGAGGTAAGAGAACAATTACAAGATATAAAGGTTTACCAACAAAAGATATAAGTGCAGCGAATCAACGATTAGCAGCAAATTATAGAATTGGCCATTTAGGAGAACGATTATTACAATCTATTGACGAATATGAAAGAACAGGTGCTGTATTTAATATAGACCAAGCATTATGGGGTATTTTTGGTGAAGGTGGACAATGGGAACAACTTAAATCAACATTTGGTGAATGGACTTCTGGAAGTGTTGCCCAAGAATATTTTACTTTATCAGGAGTAGAAGGAAGTATGTTAGAAGAGCAAAAACAAAAATGTGAAGGTGGGTTTCGTTGTTTATGGACAGATATGAAAACTATGCGAGAATGGGATAAAGGTGACAAATGGCGAAAAGATAAAGGTGCTACTAGAGAATATCTTAAAATTACTTTAGCTTATAGTTTAGCATTATCTGAACAAGGTTCTGGTGGTGGTAAAGCAATATCTGATAAAGATTATGAAAATGCATATAATAGAATTGGAGATTTATGGGGTACAGTTGGACAAAATAGATGGAAATTAAAAGATTTACTAACAACAAATAAATATGATTTAACAATATCGCACATTCAAACAGAACAAGAATTTGCATCAACATCAAATGAAATATTAAAATGGTATGAAGGTGGATATAAAGAACGATTTAAAAAAGTTGTTGAAAGATATACAGATAAATTAGCAGGTAATCCTGTTTATGGTATGATAACAGAACCTGTTTTTAATGATAAAGGTGAAATAGTTGGTAGGAAACCTCTAGAAGGACAGATTGATGTAAATGGTGAAATGAAAAATTTTAGATATGATGGACGTTTATCTAGATTATTTCAAATTGACTTTGGTGAAAATCCAGATTTTTCTGCTGAAGAAGGAACACAGGGATTATGGGATTCTTTAGGAGAACACGAAAAAGCAGTACTTAGAGGTACAAATAGTTATTTGAAAAAATTTGATAGTATATTTGAAAATATATCTGTAAAAGAAGATGGTCTTGAAAATGAAAATAGTCAAAAAACAGGTGAAGGACAAGGTGCAGTTACTCCATCAAATGAGGTTAGTATGGGGCAATCAGAAGAAATATTAAATTTAGGAGAAGATAAACAAAAAGAACAAACAGGTTTTGAAGCTCAACTATCACAATTTCAAAATGCTCAATTCTGGCTAACTGACCCAGATGCTGAAGGAATAGTGACAACAATGCGTAATGATTTAAGAGATGAATTATATAAAAAAGTTACAGCTAAATATTCTAATGTTGATTTTGAACAATTTGGAGAAGAAAGAAAATATGAAAAAGCATTTAATTGGGTATCAAACTATGATATTAATGGATGGGGAGTATTTGAAGACCCAAAAGTTAGAGAATTATTTAATAGATATGAAGATTTAAATAAAGCACTATCAAAAGGACAAGAAATATTAAAAGACTATAAAAAGAAAAAGGAATCATAATGGCTGATAAAAAAGAAAAAAAAGACCACTTTAGAAATTTTAATGACCAAGAAGCGGATAAAATACGTTTCTATTGGAATGAATATGCTGAATCATTAAAAAATGATGGTGGTCAAGGTTTTGAAGAAAGATATGGTGCGGAAGCTATTGATACTTTAACAGAAGGATATAGAAGATTAAATCAACAAAATCAACATTTACAAACAACAGCAGAATTAGATGCTACAAGAATGTATGAAGATGCAGCAACAGACCAAGCTTATAGTGGTATATCATCCGATGAACCTGTTAAAGAAAGAAGATTACTTCATCAAATACGTAAAGGTGGAGTAAGAGGTACTGCATTATTGTGGAATGGTATTGTTGATATGGGAAGAGGAGCAATTGACCCTGAAAATTGGTTTTACTGGGTAGATATGATGCGTTCTGTAAATGATGGTCTTGGATTAGGTGAACGAGACAGAGCTTGGCAAAATTATGTAAAAGAAATAAAACAACAAGGTGTACGAGGAGAGAAAGGTTTTGCTAATGCTTGGATGAGAGCCGTTATGGAAAGAGATGAATTAGCTCAATATAAACAAGAATTAGGTATAGAAAATGATATATTTGCACAGCAACGAGAAGGTGGTGCGGGTATTAAATTTAATGAAATTCCATTTTTAAATGAAGATTTAGGTTTAGCAGGAAATGCAACAGAAATAGCCGTACAGGAAATATTAACAATGGGGCCATTAGCATTGGGGAAATTATATCGTGCTAATAAAGTAGCTAAATATTTTGCATCAAAAGCAGGAGGCCCAATTAAACCGGGTCGTACAGTAAAAGGTGATGGATATAGAAGTTCTAAAGTTGAAACAGAACTTGGTGATAGAGATAAATTAATGAAAGCTGTTGATGAACAAGATGTTAATTATCAAACATATTTAGATGAAATAGAATCACTTCCATTAAAAGAACAAAAGAAAAAATTAGAGTTACTTAAAGTTAATCAAACAAAAGGTAAAATTTTAAACTTTAGTGGAGGTGCATATTCTGAAGCTGAAATTATTACATCCGCTAATGTTGTTGCCGGAGGGTTATTTTTTCAATCAATGTTTGGAGAAGGAGCATCTGTAATAGGTGAAGTTGGTGGTGGTATTGCAGGAGCAAGAATTACTGGCCCTGTATTACGTAATGCTACAGATTGGCTAACATATTTAAATTATAAACTGCCCGGAACTAGAGATGGAAAAATGCAAAGAGCTTTAAAAGGTTTAGGATATACTGATGATGAAATTCTAAAAATGAACTCTAAAAAGAAAGCATCTTTATTTAATGCTGTAACAGCAATGCCAATACCAAGATGGATGGGCTTTACATCAAGAGAAAGAAAACGATTAAACCATATGAGGCATTGGGATAAAGAATTTCAAAGTTTACCTGATGATATTAAAGACCCATTAATGGAAAGAGTATCAGAAGTAAAAAGATTAGTCAAACGATTTGATGATAGAGTTGGTGGTGAAGGTAAGTTATTTACAACAATTGATAGGGCATTTGATATGGCTTGGTTGGCTTCGTTAAGAGAACTGGCAAGAAATAAAAAAAGAATTGGTCATGGTGTTAAAGTTAAATTCGATATTGATGAAATGAAATTAGTAAAAAGAGAATTGGCAGTAGCAAAAGAATTAAATTCTTTATTGACGGATTTGTCAAAAAAAGCATATGGGGATACTGATTTTGAAGCATTATTAAGTACTATGGATGCACAATTACTAAAAAATATGCAAAGAATTAAAGCTCAAAAACTTACTGTATCTAAACAGGCAGATGAGATTTTAAAAGCTGTTGATAGACGTATGCCAACAGATAAAAAACAATTTACAAGTTATACTGACCCCGGTGGATTTAGAAATAATTGGGATGAAGGAATATCACTTAAACGTGAATCAGATACAATTGATAAATTTGATAAAACAGCGGCAGAAGAATTAGGAGATGCATTTTCTTCAACGGCTGATGAAGCACAAAAACTTGCATTGGAGCAAAATAATTTAAGATTAGTTCCAGTGAATCATAAAAATGGAGAGTTTAGTCATAATATATTAATGCCTATTAGTAGAGCTTCTCGTAGTACAAGTGTTGCCCATGCAGAAGAATCAAAGAAAATATTTGATGATATGTATGATGCAGATAGAGCATATGGTGAAGCTCAATATGATACTATAGATGGATTTAAAGTATCACCAAGTAGTGCTTGGGATGCTAAAACACAAACTAATAAAAAAATAATGGCTATTGATTCCCGTGGTGTGAATGAAATTACAGCAAGTATTGGTGATAATCTTGTAACCTTTATGGAAAATAATCCGGGTCTAGGGACAAGGACTATGACTAAAGTTAAAGGACAAGATGTTAATTTGTATGAATATTTAACTAGAGAAAGATTAAAAGCTTTACAAAGATATGAAAATGAATTTGGGAGTAAAAAATATAATCAATTATTGGAAGATTTAAATAATGATTTAGATACACCATATGAATTAGATTTAACTATGAATAATCCAACTACTGGTGAAATTATGGTAAATAAAGAAGGAATTACAGATTTAGAAAATATGATAGCAGGTTCTATTGATGTTGCTTTACCGGAATCTGTAAGACTTGATATTAGTTTAGCAGATATACATTCAATGCGTAGTGGTTTGATGAGAAATGCTATGCCAATGATGAAATCGAATGCACAAAGAGTTAGTGGTGGATTGAATTTAAAAATAGCAGATATATTGACAAGTCAATTAGATGATTTTGATGCTATAACAGAAGCTAATCAAGTTTGGAAAACACAAATTGGTGATAAATGGAGACGAGGAATTGGAAGACGTATTTCTAGTGGTATAACAGAACCAGAACAATTTTTCCAACAATTTATTAATTCTAGTACTCCAACTTCTGCATTTCAAGATTTTGAAAGAATGTTTGGAAGACACGATGGTACTTATGATGAAGAAGCAGTCAATTTATTAAGACAAACAGTTGAAAATATGTTAGATAATAATAGAACAATACCACCTGAATTTTGGAGAAACTTTGGTGAGGACGTTCTTAATGTTAAATTAAGACCGGGTGAAGATATTGTTCAAAAATCAAAAAGTATATATCGAACAACTGACCAAAGAATGAAAGATTATTCAACAGAAATTGGTGGTGTTAAAGGAAATATTGCTGATGATATTAACCAAACAAAACAAACATTACAAGAAGATATTGATTTACTTCCAGAAAATTTATTTGAAGGATTAACATTAGAGAAGATGCAAGGATTATTTGGTAGACAAGTTGTAGATAAAGAATCAATTCGTAAAGCAATTATATCTGAAAGTTATGAAGGTGGAGATAGCAGACGATTATTAGCTCTTACTAAATTACTTGGTGGAAAAAATATTTCTAAAACTAATAAAAGAACATTGCAAAAAATTCTACATGATGGAGCAATGGAAGAAGCTTATAGTATTAAATCAACTAGAGGTGTAGGATACGAAGAAGCAGCCGTTGAAGTGTTAGAAGATGGAAGTAAACAACTTAAACCGGGAAGATTACACGAACAATTAGAAGTTGATTCTTCTGCAATGCAAATATATTTAACACGAAATAATAAAGTTCTTGAACAAATTATGGAACCAGAACAATTAGAGGATTTAAAATCTTTATCTTCTCTTGTAACTTTAGTAACTGGTGATATAGGAAGACAAGCAGTAGAAAACTTCCCAAGAAGTATGAAACTTCAATCTTTATTATCAAGAGCATATGGTGTTGTAAGAGGAGTTGTATCTCCACGTTATGTTATGACTGAATTATTAATTCAATATGCACGATTTGGTCGAGGTAAAATGATTACTGATATGGCTACTGACCCAGATTCATTTGAATTATTATCTGATGTTATACTACGTGATGGATTAACCAAACCTAGAATTAGAGGTGAGTTTGTTGAATACTTCTATGGAACAGTACTTAGAATAGGAAGAGATGTATTTGAAGGTGAAGGTGCAGGAGATTTACAAACAATTAGTGAAAATGTTTGGAATCAAGCCGGTGGAGGTAACTAATGGCTGAATGGGAAAAGGAAATAGCTGAACTCAAAACAGATGTTAGATACATCAGAGACGATATTAATATTATGCAAAAACAAATAAGAGATTTAAATAAAACATCCAACATGGGAGTTGGAGGAATAAAAGTTTTTTTAGCTATAGGTGGTATACTTGGAGCTATTTGGGCTTTTATGAAAATAACTAACTAGGGAGGAAAAATGGAAAAACTAAAATCAATGTGGAATGGCTTGAGTAAAAAGGGTAAGATTGCCCTAGTTGCTGTTGTAGTTATCGCAGTTATAGTAGCATACAATGCCATTATATAAGTTTAAAAATAAAAAAACAGGTCGTACTTTTGAAAAGTTACTGACCTTTGAAGAACATGATAGGTATTTGGAAAATAAAAATATCGTACAAATACCTACTGGTTTTAAAATTGCTAATTTAATTAGTAGTAATGAAAATAAAGTAAGAGAACAACTTTGGAATACTGCACAGGCAGGAAAGAAACAATCAAATTGGAAAGATAACAGAGGATAATATGTTTGGATTACCAGTAGAAATGATTACAATGTTAGGGTCTAGTGTACTAGGCGGTGTTATGACTATTTGGGGTCAAAGCATAAAAGCAAAACAAGAAGCACAAAAAATGCTACTTGCTCGTGGTAAATTTCAAATGGAAGAAATAGATAAAGCCAGAAAATATGAGAATAAAGGGTTTCAATTTACAAGAAGAGTAATTGCATTAACAGCAGTGTTCTTTATTATTGTATGGCCTAAACTTGTACCTGTATTTTTTGATACAAGTGTCTTTTTAACATGGACAGAATTTAGTAGAGGTTTCTTGTTTTTAATTGAACAGAAAGAAATGCTTGTTGATAGACAATATGCAGGTGTTGTAATAACACCGATGGATACACATTTAATGGCTTCAATTATTGGATTGTATTTTGGTGGTAGTCTGGTAAAAAAATAATGAAGGTATCAGAATCCACCAATGTACAGATGCCGCTTAAAACGGTTGTTTCCCTCATCACGTTGGTAGCTGTAGGAACGTGGGCATATTTTGGTATTATTGAAAGGCTAAATTCTGTAGAGACTCGTGTTACACTGTCTGAAGCTGACCTTACGAAGAATACAGAGTTTAGAATCAAATGGCCGCGCGGAGACTTGGGGTCGCTCCCGGCAGACGCACAGCAGGATTTATTGATTGAATTTATGGCATCACAGCTTGAATCTATGCAGTCTGATATGGAGAGTATGATGTCAAATACCGTGAATATTAAGAGAGCACAGCAGGATATAGAACGATTATTAGGGGATGTGGAGAAGCTAAAAGATAAAATTAGAGAATCTAATGGAAGTTATTAGTATAATTGTAATGTTCATGTTTGGTAATATGAACGACCAAAAACATCAAATGACACAGTATATTCCTATGGAATCCTTATCTTCCTGTATGAAAGAAGTTAGAATATTAAAAAAACAACAAACAGATTATACTAAAGATGCATTTTGTAGCCCTGCTATTGTAGAAATTAAAGATGGTGAAGTAATTGCATTATATAATAACGTACCCGAAGGTGCTAAAATGGTTAAAAAAGATATAAGTAAAGAGGCATTTGAAAGGTGGACACTTAAAGCGAAGGAAAAATGGGAGAGGGACTAAATGAAATGGGTACGAAACAATTTTATATTACTTACAATATTAATATTAATAGCTGTATGGGCAAAGCCTGTAATAGCAGATTCAACAAATGATGATAATACCCAGACAAATTCTTCAGGAAGTAATACTCAAATAACAGGTGGATATACATCAACAACAACAAATAATAATGATGGGCAAACAAACACAACAACATCAACAACAACTAATACAACAACTACCAATGGGTCAGATGTACCTGTCAACTCAGCAAATTCACCAAGTTACTCCTCAATGTCTCAAGATGTGTGTAGTATGGGTGTTAGTGGCTCCGTTTCTACCCTTGGTTTTGGTGCTTCTGTTGGTAAACATATTAGGGATTTAAATTGTGAACGTATAAAGTTATCTAAAGTTCTATATGATTATGGAATGAAAGTAGCGGCTGTTTCTATATTATGTCAAGATGAAAGAGTTTTTGAAGCTATGATGATGGCTGGTACACCATGTCCTTTTGAAGGAAAAATTGGTAAAGATGCTATAGACCAATGGAATAAATATGATTTGGAAAGACCAGATTATGAAATGTATATACAAAAACTGGAAAACAGGTCTCGTATTGATGAAGAACTTGCAGAAATAGCAAGACAAGAAGAAGCAGAAAGACTTAGATTAGAACAGGAAGCTATTGCTAAAAAAATAGCAGAAGAAAAAGCAAAATTAGAAACACTAAAACAACAAGAAGAAGTTGATAATATTATAATTGAAACCGATTTACAAACACAAGAACAAAGAATTATTAATGTACACAAATGATAAAGAGTGCAACATTATGGATGGTTAGAATTTATATTGTGTGGTCTATTTGTTTAGATGCTAGTATAATTGCAGGTCTTATTTATTATTTCTTTATTCGTTAATATGAAATATATTATTGCAGTATTAGCTCTTTGCAGTTTCCTATTTGCATGGGAAAAAGCATTTGGCGAAACTATAACAACAGGAAATTTACTTCCTAATTCTGGTGATGGGGTAGATTGGGGTTCTAGTAGCACAGACCAAATTCATCCAGATTCTGGTTCTGGTTATGTAAGTAATGGTAGTACAATAAATGGATTTGATATTACTTGTTCTACATCACAATCTAATTGTGGATATAAATATAGTGTAGGTGGTGATTTTGAAGTTACTGGTACAGCAACAGTAAGTGTAGATGATATAGCATTAACAAATAATTCTATTAATCAATCAATGCTTGATAATGGTGTTACATTAAATAGTTATGTGGATGTTGCAAACTGTGAAAGTACAGAAGGTAATTGTGAATCTAAAGGTGGTAATAATGATTCGCATACTACAACTATAATATTAAAAGATTCTAGTGGTAATGTATTAAGTACTACAACACAAACAAGAACAGATGTTACAGGGTTTCAAGGTAATTGTAATGGCTATCCGGGTACAACTACTACAGGTGTAACTGCAAATTGTGGTCAATATAATGATAGAATTATATACTTAGGTGTAGGCAGTAATAAAGTAGATTGGTCTTGGTTAGGTACAGATAGTAACTACACTAATCAATCTAGACAAGGGCCAAATTTATTAGGTTCATCTTTAACGATGACTTATAATAATACAGAGTATGACCCTATTGATGACAGCACACAAGATGTTATTGATGATATTGATGACGACATTGTAGATATAATAGAAGATATACCAGAAGATTTTGATTGGTATAATGACGACATAGTATTTGATGATACATATACTTGGGAAGAAGAAGAGTATACTTGGGAAGATGACTATGCTTGGGAAGAAGATTTTTATTTTGAAGAAGAATTAGAAACTATAGATTTCGATATGGTAGACTTTGAAGAGCTACCAATGTTTGAAGAGTTTGAAACTTTTGAAGAAATGCCTATAATAGAAGAGGTATTTTTTGAAGAGGATTATATAATGGAACCTCCACCTCTTGAGATGATGGAGGAAATATTTACAGAAGAATTTGAGGAGGACTTTACTGAATTTTTAGAAGAAACAGGCATGGAAGAAGAGTTCATGGAGTTTCTAGAGGATGAAGGCATAACAGCCGAGGAATTTTTTGAAGAGATAACCGAGGAGGAGTTTGATGATGAACCTACTACGGAATCTTTTGAAGAGTTTGAGGAAGAGTTTGAAGAAGTCGCAACAAATGAAGAAAGCACACCAGAGATTATTGAGACTGAAGAAGAAACAGTGGAGCTTGAGTCAGAAGCTGAACCAATGGAAGAAGAAACAGAAGTAGCAAGTAATGAATCAGAGCAACAAGAAGAACCACAGGAGGAGGAATCCAATAGCGAAACAACTGAGGAATCCGATGTATCGGCAGAAGAAAGTGGAGAGCAAGATGATATACAATCGGAAGATGGACAAGTGGACACCGAGGACGGGGCTATTACAGATGTTGCAAAAGTAGAAACAAAATTAAAACAGAATTTAAAAAAGATAGCTAAACAAATAGCTAAAGTTACAAAAGAAACAACTCAAAACTTATCAAAAGAGGATTTATTTTTTAAGAATAATAGCCTCGATTCGTATTCAGATATAGTATTTTATACCACAAAAGATATATATGAACAAACAAATATGGGGCTATTTTTACAAATAGATTTGTCTTCCTATTCTGGGGAGATATATGTAGGAACTTCTTTGAAATCTTACACTGAAAACGACCCTGTGGAAGTACACAGAGTTAAATTAATAGAAATAAATAGTAAAAAAAACAAACTAATCGCTGAACTGGAGGCACTTAAACAATGAAAATAATGGATAAACTTAGCACATATGCGGCATTAATAGGAACTGTAACAGCTATTGGAGGAGGTTTTTATGCATGGGGCGAGTTCAATACTAGACTTTCTGCATTAGAAAGTGAGCCTCCTGTAAATTTACAGCCATTACATAGTAAAGATAAAGAATTAGAAAAACAATTTGATGAAGTATTGTTATATGCTAATGAATATAAAGTAGATTTAATAGATAGAATTGCAACTGTAGAAGAAAAAATACAACCTGTTGATTTAACAAAAGTATTCAAAGAGATAGGTAAAATAAGAGAACAGATAGCTATGCTACCTAAACCTATTGATACAAAACCTATTCTTGAATCACTTCAAACACTAGAAGAATATGGTTGGGAACTTGAAGAAGACATTGAACAACTAAGCAAAGATGTTGCTATAGTTAAAAAAGAAAATGAATTACAAGATGTTCAAATAGAAGAGATTAAATTAAAATCTAATAATCCTTTATCTAATTAATTTCTTCTTCTAAATTTTTATCTTCTTTTTTACCAAAGACAGGAACATAATTATCCCTTATATCTTCTCTTAATTCTTTTAATTGCTCTCGTTCTTCGGGAGTTGTTATTGATTTTGTAGGTAGTTGCACACCAGCATCTCGTTGGGCTTGTGCAATAGCAGATGATACTGCACCTCTTTCCCCTTCAACTTTTACTTCATCTCCTTTATTTTTATGACCATTAGATAACAGCGAATAAAAATCATTATTTGTTAATTGTACGTGTGATTTATCATCATATACAATAACCCAAGTTCTAATATGAGCACCATGTGTTGTTGTTAATTCCCATTTCCTAAACGAATGTACTGTTTTTGTAGGTACAGTTCCCTTTGTCAACAATTCCATCATTTTCATTCTTGTTAGATTTGTTGTATCATTATCTTCAAAAGTTAATTCCCAAATTTTATCTTCATGTGCGTGGGTATCTGGATTGGTACCGCCAGAATCATTTTGCACTATATTTATAATAGTTTTTGTCATCCTAAATATCCCTTGACATCTTTAATATCTTGTTCAAAAAGATTGTTTATATATTTTATCACGTTTTCATACCTTATTGTATCTACGTAATTTTCGTTCCACTTATCCATGTGTTTACGAAACTCTTTAGGTGGGCAAGTCCATTTCTCTGAAAAAAAATTACCCTTTGAATCAATTCCAAAATATAATAACTGTAGTATTGCTTCATTATTGTTTGGTAGTTTCTTTTCTGCCATCTTTTTTCTCTACATCTGGCAGTTGTGTTAGTATTGTTATTAAATTAAAAACCTCACTATAAGGTCTACTCCCTAAATACTTTATTAAAATATTTAGTTGTTCAATTGTTATTTGCTTCATTACTTTCCTTTTTAAATTGTATTTCACCAGCTATCGCACCATACGCAGCCATATCTATATAAGTATCTTTACTTACAGCACCTAATTTTGTTCTTGCCATTTTCAATAAAGCCATCATAATTGCTACATCATGTGGTTCTACTTTTGTATCTAAATAAGCAGACCAAAGTTTAGCTATATTACTATGGTTTTCTGTTTTATCCCCATAATCCTTATGCCTATCCCCATCTACAAGATTCTTTGCTTCATTTAAAATTTCTGATGTTTTCATTTCTCCCCTATTTTTTTTCTATTTTTAAACCTATATAGACTAGTAGTATTAAACTTACGACCTACAATAAAAACTATAGAATTAATTACAGTATTAATTGTAACCATACTTAAAATCCACCATTTCCAAAATTCGTCCATTATACAGCAACATTATCTTTCTCAAATAATTCGTTTAAAGGTATTAACACACATTTAGAAGCATTTCTGTCCCCTACCATTTTGCTGTGTGTAGCTTTATACTTTTCAACAATTCTCTTTAATCTAGGAACTTCAAAAATTAGTTTACAATAATTATCTACACCTAGAGATAATATTTGTATCCAAAAATCAGATTCTGTTTTATCAATTCCACTAGGCTTACCATTACATTCATATTCTATAGCAATGTTACCTGTTTTTTTCCACCAATCTCTTTCTGTTTTAATTTCAATCTTTTTATTATGAAACATATCGTGAACTTGTTGTTCTCGTAATTGTCCATACTGCAAATCTAAATCAAATTTACTATTTTTTACCATTAGTTTTCCTAGGTCTAAATGGAATAACATTACTTAGTAATTCCCTCTTTGTTGTTTTTAATTTTTCTTGTAACATTACTTCCTTTCCTATTTCAATTAAATCTTCTTGATGTTTTATAGACATTTCACATAATCCTCTCATCATATAATATAATTCGTTAATGGGCTTATCCATTTTATCTACACACATAATATTAAATTGGTCTTCGCTTATAGGCGACATTATAACATACATTTTATTTTTCGGTAGTACTATTTCTTCATCCATTTATTTGGTATCCTATTATCTGCATATAAAAAATCATGCCTGTTACACCAATCAGCATATGAAGTTTTACTCCCTTTGTATATCTTCTTTTTAGAATTAGGAAATATAAACCGAACATCCAAATGAGGATTCTGCGTTTTAAGAAGTAAATGTTTAACTCTATCCACCACATCTAAATGTCCTTTTAATTCTAAATAAAATCCATATTCAATTAAATAAAAATCTGGTGTATATGTTTTAATGGGTAAAATATATCTAAATTTATCTTTTTCATATTCGTATTTAATTTTATTCTTTGCCAAATATTGTGCAAATTCAAATTCAAATCTACTTCTAAAGCCATGACTTAATTTCATTTAACCACAGTTTTAGGTTTATATATCTCATATAACTCTTCTAGTCGTAAATCTAAATACTCTGCTGTTTTAGGGGAAGTCTTCCGTAATTCCTCTGTATATCCATGAATATCAGCAACTACAATAGCATTTCTGTCTAATAAATTTTTAATTTGTTCCATATCTTCGTCTACAGTGAATTTATTAGTGGTATAGGTCTCATCACCCCAGAGAACACGAAAAGGGTCTCTAGTGCGTAAAAATAGCACATTATGAGCATTTCGTTCTTTTGTGTACTCTTCTATGTAAAAAACATCACGATTTGACTCAATATCAGCATCATTAATCTCTAATTGAAATATTACAGGCAATTTTCTAAATCTTTCTCTTTTAATTTAGTATACCACACCATTGGTCTGTTCACAGCCCTCGTTGCAACCTTCTTATGCAACTCTGCTTTAGACCAACAATGATATTTGTAGCTACAAAAACTACAAGCTGTTGGCATTATTTCATTTCCTGTAAATATAGATTCACCTTTAATTTTTATTGATTCTTTTTTCGGTTCAAATAACTTCTTAAATGGCTTGTCTTCCACCAAAGACTTAACATTGTCACTAGCTTTTTGTAGTGCTTCATTTTTTTCTTCCTCCTGTTCTGTTGGGGCTTCACATATAGCCCATTCACCTGTTGATTTATTAATAGCAATCCACCCACCAAATGGTGAATTGTCTGCTTTAGCATATCCATAACCTTGTACGAGATAGCCAAATGGGTCATCTTCTTTTAATTTATTGTATCCACCATAATTGCCAAATTTATTTGTAAATGCATATGGACTTGCCGATTTTATGTCCCAAACTTTATTATCAATTTTTACATCTAATGTTCCACTAATTTCTTCTCCACCTATATCTGTTGATACTTCTTTTTGAGTGTGTTCTACATCTATTCCAGATGCTTTCATAATGAATATTGCAGATGCTTCTACTAAATCACCGATTAAAAATCGCATGACAGCATTATATTCTAAATCTTTTGGGAGTTCTTTTTTATCTAATTGTTGTTGACATAATGGTTTGCCTAAACCAGACATTCTCATTCGCCATTTTTTATTTTGGGGATTAAATTGTCGTCTTAATGCTTCTCCACAAGCCTTTTCAAATTCTTTAACAAGTTTAGGCGAGAGTTTAGCCTCGCCCTTACTTGCTTCGTGGAGATAATTCTTGACTAAATCAAGTATTGGAACCATTATTAACCAATCTGCTTTCTAAAATAGTATCTGCACTATCTTCTTTAAGTTTTTTATTGGTTCTATATGATTCCATGATACCATTATTAAAAGAATTAATGGATTCAAAGAATTGTAGTAGTTGAGCTTGGTCGTCTTTAGAAAACTTACCAAATCCTACTGTTTTAGCATTAGCACCATAATAAATATTACCACCTCTTTTACCTTTAACAGTAGATAGTTCGGCTGTTGCAGTAGGCATAAGTTTTCTTTGTGCCTCGATTGTTTTAATCCAATCAGAAATACGCATAAAACTAGAACCTCTTACATACCAAACACATGGTATATCTTTTATAGTTGCAGGGTTACCTGTGGCATCCTGCCCCTCTGGTATGGACACCAAACCATAAAGTACTTGGACACATTTAATGCCCTTCTGAAGTACTGCATCGGGAGAATGTTCGTCAAGTGTTTTTAAGACATCGGGGGCAAGTTTACCACATTTTAATCCACCTGTAGAATCATAAAATAAATCATTCATACTACGAGATTGGATTGTCTGACTACCGAATGAATTACTATCATTATCCCATACAGAATACATGAAAGTACGAACAAAAGGTCTATAAATAACTTTGGGAGCAAAGATACTTTTACCTTCTGAATTTCTTATCATATAAAATCCTCTAGGAATCTGATTGCCATCATCATCTTCGGTAGAATGATTAATTGATAATCTAGGTGTTCCACCGCCAGTTGATGTATCACCAGATTGACCAATTAATTTCTTTAGCTTATCCTCTGATAAATCGTCTAGAGTTGTTGGAAGAGGATTATAACCAACATCTGCTACTTCGTTTGCGTTCAACATGAACCTCCAATTTGCAAAATTAATTTAAAAGGTAGCTTCGTGGGGCTTGGATGAACTCACCCACAACCTTTCCCGACAAATCATCCATTAAATGATAACGGTACTCAGTACCACCTTTAGACTTCTCATCCATTTGGACATACTCGCCTAAAAATGTGCCTTACAACTTTGTGATTGTTGTTCAGCCAGAAGCAATAATATATTTGCAAGTATATTATTCCTAAACAATATGTATATTATACAATATACAAAACTTATAGCAACTAAAATTCAACACTTACGTTAAATGATATAGTTCTTCTTAATCCTTTACCTCTAAATGGATATACTTGATGTAATAACCAAGCAGGAAATATAAATATTTGTCCCACATGAGGTTTTACAGAATATTTTGGGTCAATAAATATTTGTGGTGTACCATACAAAAATTCAATCCACCCTGCGTGTTCTCTTTCTTCATCTTTTTCTACAGATTCTGGCATTCTTAACCACCCTGCAGCCGATAATTGACCATAATGCATATGAGGAGGATTAAAATCTCCTGCTATAGAATTAACAAGCCAACTGTTATGCATAGCAACTTTTTTAATACCTTTTTCAGCCGCTTCATTGTCTGATTGGTCACTTTGTTTTAATTTTGTTTTTACATACAAATTAACACAAGCACCCATCCAATTAAATAATGAGGGTAAATTTTCATTCGGTTTTTCTTGCCATATATGGTCTTCAATTTTATGTTCTTGTTTCACATTACCTACAAGATTATCTGACCAATCTAATTGCTTAGATTTTTTATCACTTTTAGATATTTTATCTCCATAATTATTTAATAAATCCACATAAGGTTGTGGAATTTTAAACTCCATTAACATAGGACTAAATGGTGCGTGTAATGTACCACTTAATTTGTAATCTTTATAATCTGTCATTTATCTTCTAAAGCCCTTTCTAAATTACTAATTGCATTACGAATAAATACTTTCATTTTTTCCTTAGTATCCTGTCTTTTTTTTTCTTTTAAAATCATTTTTTTAAATGCTCTTCTAACATACACATCTGACATTTCAGATACTGGTATTTCTTCATCCCTATTTTTACTATAATAATAGACTTCATTAAGCATTATATTTCCTTAGTCTCTAACCAATTATCGCCTATTTTTAATTCAATACCAATAGGCATATCATAATTAATATTGTATCTACTATTACATTCATCCTTAATACTTAGCATCGCTATTCTTAAAACATCAATGCATTCAACTCTTTCTTCTGGATAAACATCAAGAATAATACTATCATGAACTGTGTTACATATAACACTTTTCATATTTCTTTTTTTCATTATAGCATATAGATTAACTAACGCAATAGGTAATAAATCTGCTGTTGCAAATCCTTGAACAGGATAATTCTTTATTGCTGTTGAATTTGTTACATTACCATACTGTGTATATCTAGCATAAGGAAATGAGTATTCTCTACCAGAAGGCAACTTAATTTTTTTAGTTTCAACTGCCTCTCTTTGTAATTTATCATGCCAATTAGTTACTTGCCAATACTTATGTTTAAATGCTTCATAGTATCTCATCTCTTTTGGAGTACCTAAAACACCACCATATAATGGTTTAAATGTATGTGCTTTTGCCTCTTGTCTTTCAACACCCATTGTATCTGCAGTATATTGATGAACATCTACATTATTTTCTACATCTCTATATAGCTGTTTATCCTTAGATAAGAAACCTGCAACTCTAAATTCTAATTGTCTATAATCACCTTCTAATATAAATCCATTTTTAAATCTACTAACAATGGCTTTTCTTACAGGGAAAGTAGCACCTCTAGGCATATTTTGAAAGTTAGGATTTCTAGAAGACAGCCGACCTGTTGCTGTTATACATTGCATAAATTGTGGATGAATAAAATTATTTACATCCAAACCTCTTTCTATTCCTTCAATAAATGTTCGTAGATACGTTCTTATAGCACTATATCTAGTGTATGATTGTAAAAAATCTTTTGCCGTTTCATTAGTTTCTGTTATATGTTTTATTGCTGTGTCCATATCAGTTTTAAATCCATTAACAGTACAATCCATAATATTTGTAGGTACTAATTTAAAACCTGCTACTTCATTTGTTGGTATATACAAAACACCTTTACCACTACATTTAGGACATTTTGGTGCTATTTTATATAAATCTCCTTTAACAGTATATTTTTTTATTGTTCCTTTTCCATAACAATTGTCGCATTGTTGTACTTTTGTTTTGTAAACAACGTCTGTCATCTGTGCTACCATGCGATTAAAGTCTCTTTTACTTAAATTTGGTCTCCTTTTAGGACGTTTTGCACCACCTCTTCGCACTTCTGTACCCAAATTAAAAGAATTTTTCCATATATTCTTATCTTTTACCTTACAACTGTACATGACTACTGACCTATCTTCGCCACTATCTAAATTAATTGGTGTATCTCCCATTGCCTCTTTAACCATTGTATCTAACTTTTTATTAAGTATTATCATTTCTGTCTGATATTCATCTCGTAATTTATGTAGTGTATCTACATTAATTTTTATACCATGAACTTCCATATCTGTCAATACTTTTGTCATATCAAAAGATAATTTAAGTGTTTCAGTTAAACTCATTTATATCCACCTCTAATAATTTACATTGTTCCATTGCTAATTCGTAAGTACAATCCACATCACCTCTACCATACTCTTCTATTAATTTATAAGGAATATTATCCATACCAACTCCACTTTTCATTTGACTTTCAATTAAATGTTTCTTTTTTTGTTTGACTTTTCTCCTCTTACAAGCACCATCCAACGACAAATCACAATGTACCCCTCGTGCAAGTATATACTCAACAACCATAGTATCATACAAAGAACCATTATAAGTAAAGCCACAGCCATACAACCAAGCCAAATCAAATTTAATGTTATGTCCAATGAGTACAGTAGTACTGTGTAGCAAATTTTGTAATATTCCTTTAGCATTTTCTGTTGGCTCTTTCTCTTTGTGATAAAACCATAAATAATCATTCTTCCCTGTATGTGTTTTAAAACCAACACTTACTAATTGATTATTACCATTATAAAAATAAGCATCATCTTTTTTAAATGTAGTTTCAATATCTAAACACGTTATCATCATTCAGCAAAATCCTTAAATACACCTGTTTTAACATCCATTTCACAAGTTACAGTAGAATGAACACCATTAACTTTATTTTTAGATATTGTTAAAAATCTTGTTGGGTCTAAATCGTAATCACCATTATTTCTACCTATGCCTATAATTATATCACCCTCACCTGCCTTACCTGTTTTAGAACCATCCAACATATCATAACTTATAATTTGTTTACCCTCTGCATCTGCACCTGCTTGGGATACAGCCCACACTAAACAATTATTTCTTTTTGCTATTTCTCTTGCTGAACTATATAATTCTTTTAATCGTTCATCCCCTCTATTAAAATTACCTCTTACTTTTATTTTATCTAATTGGTCAACAAATATAATATCTGGTTTATTTAAATCACAGTAGGATTGTATCTCCGATATATCTGTACCTACACTATCTATAACTGTTAATTTATCTTCCACTTCCATGTCTTGTAATTTGTTACTACAACTTTCAACATTGTCATACAAATCATCTTTTGACATATTTAATAAAGAACAGAAGATACGAATTTTTAATCTTGTTGCTCTTTCTTCATTAGCCCAATAAAAAACTTTATGTCCTGCTTTTACATATTCACTTGCTAAATAACAACAGAAAGATGTTTTACCAACTTCTGGTCTTGCAAATATAATTCCTAAGTCACCTTTGTTTAAACCCATAACTTGTGAGTACAAAGGTTTTAATGGAAATTTAAAATCACATGTTTTAGTTTCATTTGCGATTAAATCTTTTAGTGTATCTTTTATAATTGTAAAAGTTTCATGCTGTTCTGGGTCTTCTTTTAATGCTGTATCAATTATTCTTTGTAACACTCCAAAGTCATCACTTTGTCCTGTCCATATTGCTAATGCTTTATCTCCTATTTCTCTAGCTTTATCTCTTCGCCATAAATTAAATAATAAATCAAAAGCCATAGACATATTTGTAGGTGCAACACCTTTTAAATTTTCTATTTCTTCTTCTATATTATTGCGAGTAGATTCTGGCATTGCAGGATATCTATCTCTATGTAATGCAAGTAATTCATCAACTGTTAAGTCCACTTCATATTTTTGTTGTGATGAATTTATTGTTTCAAAAATTGTTGAATATTCTTTTGGAAACATATCTTTTGATAAAATGTTTTTAGCTTTATCCCAAAAATCTTTTCGCAGACACAATGCTATTACTTGTTTTTCAATCATTTTTTATTTTTTTTTAAATTTACTTTATTCATTTTGAAATACCTAATGTATTTATTAGTAACCCTAATGCAATCATAAGGATAAAAAATAAAATTACTTTAATTATTAATTCAATCATTTTTTATCTTTTTTAATTTTTCTATTCTTTCATCTCGTTGACGAAATGATTCTTTCATTGACATATCAAGTAATTCTTTTTCCTCTAACATCTTGGTATGAAAATCTTTTGGTTCATAAACAAATTGGGTAGAACAATAACCACACATTACTTTATTATCTTCATCAAAAGTGTACCATACAATGGGATGGTCATTATCACATGAAAATGTTTTTGTACTGATTATTTTAGGATTCATTTTTATTAATCACAGTACACCACCATTTTTATACAATCAATAATGCTTTGTTTTTCATCTTTATGTTCATTGTTCTTTTTTTTATTTTCTGCTTTTGCTTTACTATCTTCTGCAACAATAGTTATAGCCCTCGCTGTTTCTTTCGCAACCATAAAGGCACAACCATTTAATATTGTTACTATTAAAAATAAAAAACTAATTTTCTTTAATATTGTAATCTTCAATTAATTCATCCATTTCTAATTTCATTTGTTCCACTCTTTGCATAATGTCATCTAAATCTCTGTCATCCTCTGTCACAAGAATCTTCCCTAACTCATTGAAAATATTAGATAATTTCTCTTGAATTTCAGTTAGTTCAAACTTGTGTTCAGAGGACAACTTCATTTTATTTTATTTCTGATGCATAATGTATTGTATGATTAATACACTCACCTGTTTCTTCTCCTTCATGCCAAATTTCTTCGGCTTTACTAATTGCTTCATCTTCATCTTTTGCTGTAACTTCTATGGTATAATAAATGTCATCTGATAAATGTACTTTATATTTTTTCATTTTTGTTCCTCAACACTTTCAATTTGATAATCTATAAATTCTCTATAAGTATCATCTGGTAATCCTTTTGTTAAAAATATTTCTCTAGCTTGTTCTTCTGTTTCAGCAGAAATATCAAATTTTGTTGCACAACTTTCACTAATTAAAAATTCAAATTTTTTCATTCCAATATCTCCCATATTTCATTTTTTGTTAGCACTTTTAAATCTCTATCTAATGTTACTAACTTTGTTGGCACTTTAGATTTAATTCGCATAACCATATCAATTGCTTTTCTTGTTGCGTCTTTATCTAATGCCACTATTACTACTATACTCTCAGATATTATTCGCAAGGCTTCATTTGTTAAATGTGTTCCCATTAATGCAATGCCTGTATATCTATCTGACACAGCACATGCACTAGCACAATCTTCACACACTACTGACACACCACTATCACCTATTACAAATGGATATTTACTTTTGTTATATCTATGCCACTTTGAACCATACTTTCCTAATCTTCTTCCAACAGCATCTACAATTTTGTTATTGTATCTAACTAAAAATACAACTCTATCATTTTTAACATCATATAAAATGTTATCTAAGTTTTTTAAATATGCTGACCAACAATTATTATTTTGTAGATATAATTTTGCTCTATCATTTTTACTTATTGATACAAAATAATCTGGTACTTTATATTCTGTATCTACATTAATTTGTTCGGTGTTATTAATAGTAGCATTAAATATTTCTTTTGTTATTTTATTGTTATTAAAACCAGATATAGTACAATCAGCATGATAACAATTATATAATAATCGTGTTCCAGAATTTGTTACAGAAAAAGTGTTACTATGGTTACAGACAGGACAATCGCCTCGATGTGATTCTCCTATGTTTAAGTTTAAAGTATTTAAATATTCCTGTAGCATATAATGTACCCCCTGTGGCAAAGTAATGAAACTATAATTATCATATTGAGTAGGTATCGCAAGATAAAAAAAAAATAAAAAAAGTATTGCCATAGTAATTCAGTAGTCTATTTATATAATAATGATTTCATTGTTGGTAAAGAGGGTTGCTAGAATAAATCCGTCTGCGACTAAATAATAAATATGATAAAATCCCAGACCCCAACATGGAATCTACATTAGTAGTAGGCATAAATATAACAGGTTTCTTAGTAACTGGTCATTGTTGAAATCAAGACGTTAAAAAAGGAAGGCTTACTAAGTGCTACTAAATGGCTTGGGTAGTGCCAAGAGGATTGTGTTTGATGTTTTATAATGAAAAAAGCACATCATAGTTCTAGACTAGGGAGTGTGGCATTAAAAAACTATGACACAAAGTAATCAAGAGTTCCTAAAAACTACCTATAAAAAGCGGTCAATTTCGCCACTATGTGCAAGGTTTTGACTTGGCTTGGGTAGTGCCATTAAGAATAGTAAAAAAGTTTTGTAGAAAACTACCCATAAAGAAAGGATTAAAAATGAAAAAATATAAGTTTACTGTTTCAACGAGTGAGGCACATATTTTGTATATTGAAAGTGATAACGAAAAAAATGCTAGAGAAAAATTTTATGAAATGGATTTATCTGATATTAGAAATAAAACCCAAGAATGTTGGGAAGTTGATGGTTTTCCTATGATTATTGATAGTGAAGAAGTTTATAGTTAAATTTCCGTAAGGAGAGGGGTCTACTGACGAGTAGAATGATTGTGAAGAAAAGATAATCCCGTCACACTCCTTACGAAAGTTTAAAAGTTTAATGAAAGGAAAAAAATGGCACATATATTGTGGATTGTAATTTTAATAATAATAGTGGTGGTGCTAATATGAGTGCTGTTACATATAGAAATTTAGATGTTATATCTGTTACTTTAGGTTGTAGTGGGTGGAATGTTAAGAGAGCATTTTTGCATATACATTTATCTGATGGAAAAATTGTTAGGTTTAACGATTGGGATGAAAAAGAATTAAATATGTTAAAAGATATTTTAAATGGTAGTGTAAGAGTTGGAATTAGAAAGAAACGTAAATACTATTATTTGGAAAAAATTATAGGTAAAGAATAATGGCATTGTGGCAATTAGATGATACTTTGGCTAAAGCTGAATTATATAAGATACAAAATAATAGAAAAAGTAAACGATATAAAAAATTGTTAAAGATTAAAAAAAGATTGGATAATAGAACATTAAGACATCCAAAAACTAATCATCAAATGTTAGATAGAGTAAATTGGGATAGGATAAATAGTATCTTACATAAACGTTATGGTCATTAAAAAAAAAGATAAATTAACACCAGAACAATTAGATGAAATGAATGAATATATGGAAAAATTGTTAGAAGAAAATCAAGTGTTAGGGGAAAGATGTAAAGACTTTTTAGATAATGTTAGAAAAAATTTGTTTGATGAAATAAATGTTAGTGATTTGCCTAGAGAATTGTTAATATATTTGTTACAAAGAGAATTGTTAATTGTATCTAAAAATTTGTTACCAGAAAAAAAATTAGACCATGCATTAATAATAATTCATGAAGCTATTGCAGATACACTAAAAGATAATTTGTATCCACAAATAACAGAAAAAGTATCATTACATTAATTGTAGATAAATAAAAATAATTTAAAAAAAATTTCATTTAGGTATTGCGAATATATATTATTAGACTATATATAATAATATGTTTTTAACATTGTGTAACAATACTAGCTTCGATAAAGGGCTTCAAAGTATTGTAATAAATTTTAGTAGTTTAAAAAATACACAAAACTACTTTTTTAATAATTATAGTAGGTAAAATAAATGGATAAACACAAACAATTAAAAGAACGTAAATTTCGTAAAGGTGCTGTTCATAGTAGAAAAAAAATATTTACTGCTGATAAGTCAGAAGAGCATGAAAGACATTGTAATATTTGTTATAAAAAATTCTTGGCTCAAAATAGATTTATTCGGTTTTGTAATTTATGTCGAGAAGAGGAAGAATATAAATTTGGTTATGATTTAACAACATTTGGTAAGGGGGATTACATAACATGACATTAATGGAACTTGTTGATAAGTTAGATAAGATAATACAAGATAATTTAAATAAAAAAAATAATATCTCTAAAAATGAAATATATTTTTTTGCAGAAGATGAATATCAAACTTTTGATGTTAAAATTGATAATATAGAAATAGAAGATAACAAAATATTTTTGAGTTAGTTATGAAAGAATATATATCAGATATTACTCTTACTTATTCAATTAATAATCACGAGGCAAAAAACAAAGAACATTATAAAGAATTAATTAAATTACAATACAAAGACCTATATAACATTGATTTATATGATAGCGAAATTACAAACATAGAAGAGGTAAAAAATGAAAGTTAGAAAATTGTTAGAAATACAAAGTAAATTCGAGGAGGCTGTTATTCCTAGTGATATGAATGATGACAAGTTAGAAGAGCATTTTTCAAATTCTAAAGAGGACTGGATTAGTATTTTAGATATGGATTTAATTCACTTGGTTAGAGCTTATTCAAAATGTATTCGTAGCAACAATCTTACAAATAAAATCAATGATAGTGAAAAAGAAGATTTAAAAGAAAGATTAGATACAATATTAGTAGTAACTCATGGTATTAGAAAAGTACTAGATAAGAATGAAAAGTAAGACACAATTAGCAATAGAGAATGGCAGAACAATATATACAAATAATGTTTATGATAGTATTTCTCATAATGGCTGGTTATTAAAGGTATCTAACAATAAAAAATTAGGTAAAGCAAAAATTGTTAAAGGAAGACACAAAAATAAATTTATATATAGTTTATCATTAGAAGAACGTAAGACTTGTCCTAAAAGTTGTTTTCACTGGAAAACTTGTTATGGGAATAATATGCCATTTGCTCATAGATTTACAGCCAATAATAACTTAATGAAAAAATTAGATAATGAATTAAATTTGTTATCTAAAAAACATAAAGAGGGTATATTAATTAGATTGCATGTTGTTGGGGATTTTTATTCTGTTAAGTATGTTAAATTTTGGAAAAAAATGTTAGGTAAATACAATAATATTTCAATATTTGGTTATACTGCTAGAACTCCATATTCTGAAATTGGTAAAGAAATTGTTAATCTAAGAAATAAAATTTGGGATAGATTTTCTGTTAGGTTTTCCAATTCTTTTGAAAAACTGTCAGCTAATTCCCAAGATTTGTTAGATAATAAACAAGGAATAATTTGTCCTGAACAATTAGATAAAACTAAAAATTGTGCTAATTGTGGTTTGTGTTGGAATAATAATATAGATAATATAATTTTTAAAACTCATTAATTGTAGTTGCAATAATAATTTCAGATGTTAATAGTATATAAATAAACTTTTAACAAAGGAGAATAAATGTCAGAAGTTATGACGCATGGTGCTAAACTTACCGATAAAAAAGTTCACAACAATATTGAAGATACTAGTTTTTTCGATATTCCATTAGATACTACAACTGATAATTTTTGCAGATATAATGGTAAAAATATTCCATTAAATAATGCAGTCACAGTTTTAAGGACTGATACAAATGAAGTTATTGGTCGTCCTCGTTCAGATAAATATAAAGTTATTAATCCAAAACTATTATTTGATAGACACGCAGAAAAACTTTTACAAAGTAATTTGCCTAAAGATAATTTAGAAATTACTGACTGGAGTTTTGATAATGGGGCTAAGTCTTTAAGAACAACAAAATTTAATGATTTAGATTTTCAAATTGGTGGTGGGGATACTGTTAAAGCTAGACAGGATATTTTCACAAGTCTAGATTTGTCATGGAGATTCCAAGTATTTAATGGTGGTTATCGTTCACTATGTGAAAACACTTTAGTTTTTGGTGGTGAAAGATTGTATCATCAAAAAAGAAAACATACTAAGGGAATTTCTATTGAAAGTATTTTAACAAAACTAGATAATTCGTTAGAACAATTTCATCAAAACGGAGAAGAAATGAATATGTGGAGGAATACAAAAGTTAGTGATATGCAAGTAGCGAAATTGTTTTCTGATACTATTTGTAAAAAACCATTAGCAGATTTAAAGAAAAAAACTGACCCAAATATTTCTGTTATTAATCAAAAATTATTTGATTATTTAATGTACAGATATTGGGAGGAAGTTCCGAGTCTAGGAAAAAATCTTTGGGCTGTTTATAATGCTCTTACACATTGGAGTACTCATACTGATGCAGAATGGGAACGTCAGAATGATAAGGGAGTTTTTGTATTACTTAAAACAAGCAGAGGGAGTTCAGATAAAAATCTAGTTGCTACAAGAAGACAGGACGCAGTTAGAGAAGTTTTATCATCTAATGCATGGAAAAATCTTTATAGAACAAACTAAAAAAATATTAAATCAATAGTTTTTTACTGTTGCGAAATTTATTATATATTGTATTAAATAAAAGAGGGCTAAAACTAGCCCTTTTTTAACATTTAAACATAGGGGCAGACATATGGAAGTTTTTTTTACATTATACAGAATATTAATGATTTTACTAATTATAGGAGTAGTTCTAGTAATATTTTAACTTCTCATTTTCGCCATATTCCATTATTAAAGAATAATAATTAATCTTTAACAAAGGAAATATATGAAACACTTATCAAGACCATATTTAAATATTAAAAAAGGCTCACAGCCTACTGACGCATATAAACAAGGTAAGGCTATTGCTCTCTTATTTGTATTAGACTTTTTAACACATCAAGCCGAGGGGCGTTGTGTTTCAATACTTAATCAGACTGAAGAATATCTAAAAAAAGAATTAAAGAAATTAGGTGTTCAGATAGAAGTTAAGACTGATGAAGTTAATATTAATTCTATTGATGATATTGAAGTTTATTTTAACATGAATAGAGGAAATCCATTTAATGAAGGGACTGATTAATGGATAATTTAACAGTATATTTAGTTTGTATTATAGTGGGTTTTATAATACTATTTCTAACATATTTAAAATAAAGGAGAAATTTATGCCATTATCAAGAAAACATTTTGTCGAATTTGCTGATTTTATGGTTAATTTGTGGAGTGGAAAAGCTGTTTTACAAATCAAGATAGAAAATGCAATTAATAAAAAACTTGAAAATATAGAATATAATCAAGATTTATCGGAAATTAGCTGTAAATCTCTTGGAATTGATAAAATAATTGAAGAGAAATTACTAGAAAACTTTAATAATATCGGTAAAGAAATACAGTTAATTCTAGATAAAAACAGCCTTAGATTTAATAAATATATGTTTAAAAATTATATTATTGCAAAGTCTCAGCAGAATGATACAAAGATTAGATTAATTAACCCATAACAAAGGAATATAAAAATGACTTGGACTAATTAACTTAAAATTCATAATACTCCTCCTAAATACGACAGCCCTCCTAGAAATAGGGGGGTTTTTTTATGTCTTTTGTTCGCTGTTTTGGGCTGTATGTGGAGTATATCTAGTAATATGCTGTGTTGTCCTAGATTGTATCATAAACCCTTGTAATATCTAAGTATTCCTAGATTATAGCTAGTTGGTATTAATGCTCTAAATTGCTCTAGATATTACTAATATAAACCTAATAATTACTAGACTATATCTAATAATACTAATCGGACACTAGGATATATTTAAAAAGCCACTACTATTGGCTAAAGTATACCTAATTAAATCTTGATAAATTTGTTATCCTATATTAAAGACCGCCTCGCACATCTAGATTAATTCTAGATAGTAATAAGATTATAACTAGTTGGATATTTGGTAGGACTTTGGCTTGATAATCCTACGCTATGATTTCTGTTAGATTTCTGGGGTTTTTTAAGGGGGTAGGTAAGGGACACTACGGTACCCTCTCTCCTATATATATACGGCTGCTAATGATTTTCTAATTATAACCTTATATAGACTAGTATAGTCTGCTGTACGTTATACACCATTAGATATAAACTAGTATTACTCTGCTGTATATAATATACCCCCGGCCTAGGGGGCCTAATTACTATTATATCCCTATACAGCAATCTGTCAAGAAAAATCGTATTTTTTTTAAATTTTTTTATTTTTTCCTTGACAACATTCAAATTATGGATATAATATATATAAGTGAGACTAGTAATAAACTAGCTCAATAAAAGGGGATATTGGGAACTAGTGGCAGTTCGTAAGACCTATCCTTATTCTTAGGCGGTTCCCATTTTTTTATTATGACAAACGAAGAAACCAAAAAATTATTAGATGAATACAAGAATGACCCAGTTAGTTTCCGATTAAAATACGGAGCTACTGCGGAATCTGAATTATTGGAAACAGCACACAAAAAAGGTATGACAAAAGAAGTTGAAGCAAAAAAAATGCAATATGGCGGAATGGCAGATATGTCAGCAGCACCTATGGTACAACCAAGAAAGAAAAAAAAGAAACAATCTGGATTTAGAACTAAATATTCTAAAGGTGGCGGTGTTCGTAGTTCTAAGTATAAATTATAGTTATGGCAGTACAATTTATACCCGCAATATTAACAGCAATAAGAGCAGGAGTACCTGCAGCTAAACTTATAGCAAAGTATGGTAAGAAAGCATATAATGCAGCTAAAAAAACTTTTGATAAACTTGATAAAGCTGCAACAAAATCAAAAGTACTTAAAAAAGCTAATGAACCAATTTTTAAAGAGAAATTAAAAAAAGATATAGCTTTAAAAGGTAAAAAAACAAAACTAGGTTATCCTAAATCAACACCAATTAATAAAAATAGAGTAACATTTAGAATGTGGAAAGATGGTATAAAAAGAGATTTTTTAGAAACAACACCTGCTGATGTTGCTACAATAATTGTTACACCTCCTGCCGTAATGGGTACTAGTCTAGGTGCAGCTAAAGTACTAAGAAAAATAGGAAAAGAAAAAGATAAAAAGAATAAAGGAGGAAATATAAAAACCTACGCAAAAGGTGGCGGTGTAAGGGCTGCTAAATATAAAGTATAGGAGAAATCAAATATGGTAATGACTAAGAACAAAAGGAAATAATATGGATATAAAAGAATTATTAGAATTTTATAAAAAAAATTATCCTAAAGCATATGAAGATTATCTTGATAGAAAAACAAAATATGTAAAAGGTAAAGATGGTACGATAATAGAAATTGAAAATCCAGATTTTATAGGGCCAAAGAAAAAAGCCAAAGGTGGTTCTGTATCAAAATACTCTAAAGGTGGCGGTGTTAGAGCTGCTAAATATAAGGTATAGTGCCTTTCAAATCAGAAAAGCAAAAAAAATTTCTCTTTGCTAATAAACCAAAATTAGCTAAGAGATGGTCAAAAGAATATAAAGAAGGAGCAGAAGTGAAAAAGAAACCAAAAATGGGGTATAAAGAAGAAGGTACAGTTAAAGAAGTTGATATTGCTAAAAATAAAAATATTAAAATTATAAAAATTAAACTGCCGGGTGGTAAAACAAAAACTATAAAAATACCAAATCCATTTACGAAACCGCAAAGACTTGGAAGTTCTAAATTAGTTAGAGTTAAAAAAGGTGGAAAAGTTTAATTTATTTAATACCAATGCGTATTATAGCAATAGATATGGATGGACATTGAAAAATAACCCAAACGATTGTACAACTTGTAAAATTTGTGGACATGAATGTCATTGTTCTAATGGTGGCTCCTGCTGTGGTGGACAATGTGAATGTAAATGTTGTGAACATGAAATAAAATCAGAAATAGATTAAATATGGCAAAAGAAAAAGAATTAAATTGTATAGGCTATCCACATAATGACCCTTATGGATTAGCAGAAGCATGGTGGAAAATATTTACTAAACCGGAGACAGCGAAAAAAGATGAATCAAATACTCCCAAACCGAAAAAAAGAATTAACCCAAAAACAAGAAAAATTTCTAGACGTTCTCTTTAACAACGGAGGACGAGTAATGTCTGCTATTGAAGAAGCAGGGTACAGCCCAGATTCTAGAGGGTGGTTAATGAAGTCTGTAAAAGATGAAATTATAGAAAGAGCCAAAACACAATTAGCAGGTTCTTCTGTAAAAGCGATAAATAGATTAAGTGAAGGTTTAGATGCAGATGGAACTATCCCTTCTGGACAAATGGATGTTAGAATGAAAGCTGCTTCTGAGATATTAGATAGAGCAGGTATTAGTAAACGTCAAGAAGTTAATGTAAATGGTCAAGTGTTACATGGTGTTGTAATGTTACCGGCTAAAGATAAAATAAAAACAATAAATGAATGACAAGAACATACAATTTCAGCATTGCACAGAAGGCAAGAATAGAAGCTAGACGTAAATTAAGAGAAAAACAAAAAAAAGCAGACAAATTAGCAAAAAAATTAGCTAATGAACGTCAAAGAACAAAAGAATTAAAAGAAAACCTTAAAAGAGTTGATGCAATCAACAAAAAAGGTG
>VTLG01012875.1_pt1 | contig 37437 bp, 49 predicted proteins | sample 4694571 | NCBI WGS metagenome assembly VTLG01 (sample SAMN12604809, study PRJNA352737) | marine metagenome | biome: ENVO:00000447; feature: ENVO:00000209|ENVO:00000569|ENVO:01000036; material: ENVO:00002151; isolation source: viral sequences binned using virsorter ...
TCTTTACTTGGTACAAATGTCTGTTTCAGACTCGCCTGCAGATTGCCCGGGCCCTTAGGTTGCCCCCAAACTGTTCTATCCCGCAAATCAGACGGGATTAATTTGCCGTTTAGAAACTCCTGACCACTATCATTCATGGAAAAGCCCGGTTGATTCCGAGCCCATTCAGAAAAGCTAGGCTGATGAGTCAAAGATGCTTGTTGAAAATTAGAGCCTACGGAATCTAATGCGACAGGATCTAAGGCTGGGCCCTGAAATACGTCCGACTCTGGTCCTACTTTAGGGAACTCTTTAGAGAAATCGGTAGGGGCTTTAGGCGCGGATTTAAAGAAATCACCGACGTTCTGGGAGAAGGTAGCCGTTCGCCCCTGATCATAAAAACTTTTTGAAATGTTTTCGCCAAAAGTACCCTTTCCCCTAAACCCGGCACCTATAGAAGCGATACCCCCGGCCATCAGACCTGATTTCAGTGCATCTTTAAAACTTCCTCCTTGGGCAAGTGTACCCAAACCACCCGCCAAGGCAGTTGCGCCAAACGAGCCCGCTCCAAAAAGTGTTGGGGAAAGAAAAGGAAAACCAAAGGTAGCGGCGATAAGGGGGAGGGCAATCGGTGCAATTTTCTTGGCAACATTGACGACCTTCTTGACAACCTTTTTAACCGCCCTGAATATTTTCTTGAAAAAGAATTCCGGAAGCCCGGTAACCGGGTTAATGCTGTTTAACTCATCCCCGACAACAAATTCTTTCGGGTCAAGGCCCATGTCCCGCATCTGCTTGTAAAGAAGCCCTTTTACCTTGGGGTTGGCATTCAGAACTTCCAAGGGAATAACCGTCTCCCCTTGGGCCGCGTGAACTATATATACGTCGCCATTCCTGCCATATTCCGCCAGTTTCTGGGCCTGATCCTGCATGGAAGCCAGTCCCACAGGGGCCAGTATGTAATCAGGAGACGAATCCCGAAAAGATCCAAGACCCGTATCTAGGGTTTCATGTGTCATTTGTTGCATCTCAGCAGCTCCAAAACGCCCAAGAAGGGCCTTTATCCTTGTTCTTTCCTTGAAGCGTGGTGCGTGAGCCGTGAACCACGGGTGCGCCGGTCTTATCCGGCGTTATTTTAAATATACTATGCTATACTTGCATTCAACAAAAGGTTTCCTTTAAGAAATCTCAATATAGCTGCCAACAACATGCAGCCGGTTGGCATTAGCCGCCGTTACTTTTAATATCTCGGACTCCTGAACAACAAGAGGCTGGGATAAAAGTTCTACGGTTCCGTTGGCTGTTGTTGCCTTTACATTATACAAAACAAATACGGAAGAACTTGTATCTGTCAAGGTAAGCGTGATCGTCGAGGTATTTCCGCTGTCGTCCGCGACGAGAATAGAACGAAAAATAGCTGTTTTGGCCGTAGGGGCCGTATACAAGGTTGTGACGCTGGTGGAGGTAAGGTCCGCTTTTGCGTTTTTATAGAAAGCCGCCATATCAATTCATAAACCAGCTTAAAGCATTGGATTCGTCTTTTCCTTCCACCTGGGAGGGAAACTCCATCTTGGACAGCGCCATTTCAATATCACGAAGGATGCGCTGAAAGATATCAGGGTCGTATTCCTCGGGGGAGTCGGGGAAACTATGGTCAAGAAGTTTTGCCATTACCTTCTCCCGTCCGGTCGGATATCCAAGCGCAAATCACCCATTGTCCATGCCACATTTGTAGAAGAGCTTTCTATTCGCAGGACGGCCTGACGGGCGCGGCTTCTCAAGTAAGACTGCTGCGTAGTCGCCCCCACCTCACTGGTGGAGTTCGTTGTCAGGGAATCCCCGGGAAAGTTTCTTGTTTTAAGGATATAATCTACTGTCCGTGAATCCGTTGTGGTAATTTTTATGTCAGGAATAAGGCGGCTAATCGACATGAACTGCTCGCCTGCGGGATCCAGATCAAAATCGCTTGATTCAATAAAAGAGGTCATCGCGGAGCCGTCATCATTATCGCCGTCTTCATGGATAAATATACGGGGTGTCGCCGTCCCGGCCCGGGGCTTCGTATGGATGCCGTAATCTACCCATGCTGTGCGGCTCAGGGAGCCGATATCCCAGACATTTTCGCCAAAATTATATTTGACATAACGGTCAATTTCCGTGGCGTCGGAAGACACGTAAAACCACATCACCTCATTGAACATCTTGTTGGAAGCTCCAAAGAACTTCTTGGCCTGTCCAAGGTTAATATCGTCAAAAACATACCGCAAAACAGTGCAGGGAAGAGGCTGAATACGGCCTGTGTAAACGTAAAAATTCTCATTATCCATCCAGAAGACCTGATCACCAACCGTAACAGTTGTGTTAGGACCGAGAACAGAAACATTGCTGCCAATAAGGGAAAAACCAAAAGTAAAAGGAGGCCCGACAAAACGCATGGAATAAAGGGTGGCATCAGTCCAGATTAGTATTTCCTGCCGTGTTTTCTGAGCCGATATAATCTCGGAACCGGAAGACAGCCGCTGGCTGCCTGCTGTATTTGTAGCACTCGGGGTCCAGTCCACAGGATCTTCCTGATCTGACCAGCGGACCATCAGCAAATCTTGGTCGGTCTCGTTTATGGGGTTGCACCCCAGACAAATCAAATGCCTGTCGGCTCCTGAAACCATAACCTTCCGGGTTACCGTCGGTGCGCCGGAAGCGCCGCTCTGACTTGCCAGAGTAGTAGCTCTGGATGCCAGACCAAGGGTTTTGTCCCAATAGTAAGGGGTTCCGTCAAATATGTTGAAAACAAGGTCTTCCCCCCAGTTATCCTGTCCCCAGATACGAACTTCGGAAGTTGTCGTGACATCCGCAGACTGCCCCCAACCAATGAAATCATTAGCCTCTTTTACAGTTGCGTCGTCCGAGTGGGAAGCTGCCGTAGTTCCACGGGCCGCCCGTGTGACACCTGCATCCAGGGTATTACTGCTTTTTCCCGTATACTGTATTAATTCACTGTCAACAAGAATAAGACCGACAAAAGTAACCGTAGTGCCATCGGAATGGGCCGCTGCCGTTGTCCCGTCCTCCCCCCGCGTCAGTTCCCCCAGAACATTACTTGAATTTGTGCCGTACCGGATTTTTTCACTGTCAATAAGAACCGTTCCCTTGGAAGGAAAACCGGAAGAATCTGCCAAGGTTATGGAAGCGTCGTTAATAACTATAGCCCCGCTGTTCGTAGAAGCTGCTGTTTCAAAATCAGAAGCTGAAGTCAGGGCAATGGAGGTAACCGAATCGTTAATCCCCCCGTCAAGCGTTGTCTGGGAGTAAGTAGTAACTACACCTCCATAAGGACCCGCGCCCCAACCGGTTCCGTCAACCACATCTTCCAGACCGGGGCTTATCTGGTACTGGGCCAAGACCGCCGAACCGCCGCCTGCTGTCGAACCTGAAGTGGCTGAACCCCCGGTATCAACCTTGTAGCTGTTTGCATCAACAACCACGGTTATATTCTGTTCTTGATTAAGATCAGAAGTCGTCAGGCCGTCTGTTGCTGTGGCCCCGCTGAAAGTAACATAATCACCTACCGTCGCCCCATGGCCTGCATCTGTAACTGTGATAATACCGCTGCCTGCGCTACCTGTCGTAAAAGGGTTGGCACCAAGAGTGGCGCTGCGCCGAAGAGGGGTGATGTCATTATAACCTTGGCCCTCTTCTACATAAAACTTGGATGTCGTTCCAATACCCATTAACTTGGAGCCATCCAGTGCCGCCCACGTATGGAGAGAGCGAGGTGTCCCCAGGAAGGAGCTGCTGGTTAGCCGCACCCAACCCCCCATTTTTTCCGGATGGCCTTTACGAAAGCGCACAAGGTCCGAATTAAACCATGCGTTAGCCGCTCCGTAGGACGTAGCCTCCCGGTTAATTCCAGGGTTAAAGATTATTTTTGCAAGCGGCATTTATATCTTCCATACCATTCCTGCCATAAGCAATATAACAGCACCGGCAGAACTTATTAAAATAAGCTCCAGCCGTTTGATACGTTCAATTGTCTCTTTCCAACGTTCCGCGCAAACAGCCTCGTGGGTATTAAGTTGCGCTTCCACCTCTTTTACAGTGACCATTATTAGCCAATGTACGCTTTTCCTGCAGTGACCGCATCTGTATAGGTCTTCTTGCTGCGCTTGTCACCCTTCGCCCAATCTTTAGCAAGCTGAAGCTCAAGATGATCTGTATTACGTTTGACCATAGCTTTAGCCCCTGCTTCCCCGCCATTCATCTGCTTGGCTTCAGTGTCGTCGGCAACGGTGTCATTAATCAGGTCAACGCTATGGCCCATAGCCGTAAAATGCTGGTTAATTTCGTCAGCGGTTAAAGATTCATCAGCCATTTAGTTTCTCCTTCGGCTTTTCAGTTTCATCAGAAAGGTTTTGAATCAGTAGATTTGTAAAATAATCTACAGCCCCTCCAACTTGGTCCAACTGAAATTGTGCAGCCTGACGCTTCTGTTGAAGGTCTTGTATCTGCATAATCCAGTATTTCTGCTGATCCGTTAAATCTGACGGATCATATTCGTTGCCATCAATACTGATGACGTTAGTTTCATTATCAGCCACAGCAAGTGTGCTCCTCTTTCCATTTTTTCAATTCTTCGATCTCAGCGGATAGTTCTTTTACGGCATTAACCAAAAGCCATTTAATATCACTACCATCTACACTTAAACAGCCTGTTGTTTCTTCGTTAACAATCTGTGGTAGAAAACCTTGTACCTCTTGAGCAATAACTCCTAACTGAATGCCTTCATTATCGATAGCTGCATGTTTAGGCAACTCATCAATTTCATCAGGGGTTCTGTATTCAAAGTTACGAACCTGAATCTGAAGCAACTTTTCAAGACCTACATTATTATCAACAATATTCTTTTTAATTCTTCTGTCAGAAGTTGTTGACCAATCTGCTGAGTTATTACCAGCATAGTTAGCACCACCGTTGGAAGACATAAATCCAGTATTATCTCCCTTACCTACAGCACCGTATCCTATGGCAAGCTGTTGGTTTCCGTTATTAGCACTTGGATCAGTATTAATTCCGATACTAATATTATTGGCTCCTGTCGTGACAACATCACCAGCCACATTTCCAATAGCCACATTAGAATTTCCTGTGGTCGTAGCTATTCCTGTTCCCTGACCAATGTATGTGTTGGAATCTCCAGTAGTAATGGCCTTACCAGCATCATGTCCTACACAAGTGCTATTTACAGGATCGGTTGCAACTAGAAGAGCAGAGGTTCCTATAGCAACTGATTGTGCTCCCGTTGTCAGTCCTCCTCCAGCACTAACACCCATCAAAGTATTATTAGCCCCCGTCGTAACAGCATCACCAGCATAAGAACCTACAGCCGTGTTGCTAGTAGCTGTTGTTAAGGCTGTAGAAGCATTAAGACCCACAGCCGTATTCCCAGATCCCGTTGTCAAAGTTCCTAGAGAATTAGACCCAAAAGCCACATTGTTTGCCCCTGTTGTACAAGCATCCAGAGCATTATAACCAAAAGCATCGTTGTAAGATGCTGTCGTATTAGCTCCAAGTGCAGCATAACCATAAGCTGTATTCTGAGCACCTGTCGTATTAGCATCTAGGGCAAAGGCTCCAAAGGCTGAATTATTGGATGCTGTTGTATTAGCTGCTAAAGCACCCATACCATAGGCAGCATTGTTGGCTCCAGTTGTATGGGCTAATCCAGTTCCAGAACCCATAAAGACGTTATTAGATCCTGTCGTAATTGCTGCACCAGCCGATTTACCGACAAGAGTAGAATCGGCTGCTGTTGTTATAGCTGAACCAGCTAGATAACCAACAGCTACAGTACTTGATCCAGTGGTTATAGCATCTCCAGCACCTACACCAACAGCAACATTTCTTTGTGCTGTAGTCGAAACACTACCAGCTAAATATCCTATATAAGTGTTTTCTATTCCTGTTGTTATTGCATCTCCAGCAAGTGCTCCAACAAGAGTATTTCCAGTAGATGTTGTAACATTTAGACCAGCAGCAAAACCTACAGCCGTATTAAAGTAATCAAGTTCAGAAGAATGTGTTTGTGCCAGTAGTGCTTCATATCCTACAGCTACAGACTTATTACCATAAACATCTGCACCTAAAGCCCCTACTCCAACAGCTACATTTTTGTCTCCTGTGGTCTGAGCATCACCAGCAGCACTTCCAATAAAGGTATTATTAGTGCCTGTTGTTACAGCAGCACCAGATTCATAACCTACAAAAGTATTAGAAGATCCTGTTGTTACAGCTCCTCCAGATTGATAACCAACAGCTACATTTGAGGCTCCTGTTGTAAGAGCATCAAGACAACCAGAACCAACACCTGTAATAAAGTTTGCCGTTGTTACCTGATTACCACAAGAATATCCAATAAAAGTATTAGAAGCTCCACTTGTCAGTGTATATCCTGCATTATCTCCTACAATTACATTTCCATTACCAGTAACAGCCGCACCAGCCGCCGCATTATCTCCTATGATAATATTCAGTGAACCTGTGGTTAAAGCAGCGGCTACATTATTCCCAATCAATACATTTTCAGTGGCTGAAGTCATAGCACTACCGGCATTTTGACCAACAATTACACTGGTATGTCCTGTTGTGACTGCATCTCCTGCATTAGAACCAATGATTACATTTTGATCCCCTGTCGTAATAGCCTGACCAGCATTATAACCTACACATACTGTATGATTAGCTCCATCTGCTACTTTCATAGCATAACTGCCCACAGCAGTATTGTAGCCTTCAGTATCTTCAGTCAGCAGAGCTTCATATCCAACAGCTACGGTATGAACACCTGTTGTAAGTGCTCCACCAGCACCATAACCTAAAGCTGTTATCTGTGATCCAGTGGTTATAGCATCTCCAGCCGTTGCCCCCATAATTACATTAGAGGCTCCAGAAGTAATGGCTGAACCAGCACTATAGCCAACAGCAGTATTATTAGAAGCTGCATAAGAGCCTCCACCTAAAGCATTAGAGCCAATGCCTACGTTATTACTCTCTGCATCAAAACCATCTCCAGCCCCATATCCAATCAGGACATTGTTATCTCCTGTCGTAAGAGCCGTACCAGCTTCATCGCCAATGGTGACGTTGTAATTACCGCCTGATGCAATGGAGTTACCTGCATTGACACCTGCAATGTAGTTTGAAGTACCAGCAGTAACCGTAGATTGAGTGCCACTAATTATCCAACTATCAGCACTTGTATCCCACAAAGCATATTTACCAGAAGTATCACCAAAAAACTTGACATCATAACCCGTGTCATCGACGCCAACAGTGACTGTGCTGTTAAATTGAGATGCCCCACCTTGTGTCAAAGCACCATCAATCGCTGCTACGCCTGTACACTCCAGTGTTCCAACTTGGAGATCAGCCAAAGCATTTACAACTGCTGCGCCGCTTCCGGCCCCATCGCAGTAAACAATGACGTTTTTACCATTTTGAACAGTAACATTAGCCCCTGAACCTTGGCTCAGAATAATACTGTAAGGGCCACTGGACCCTGAATCCGTTGTTGCATTTTCAATAACAAACCAAGCAGGTGCCGTATTTGGGGCTATGGTAACCGTACAATTTGAATCTAAAGCCCCTGTGAACTTAACCACACGATACATCCCATCCTGAAGGTTTTCAGTCCCTGATCCAGGAGAGGCTTCCCGAACAGTCAAGGTAGCCGTATCTGCATTTGTTGTTATAGCCACGGCCTTGTATGAAGCCAAACGGTCCACAATATCCCAGTTATGGTTTGAGGTCGTACCCCATGTACCGGACTGCTCACCCGTGGCGATCTTTTCTAAACTGAAGCCAGTTGTGTATGATGAAGCCATGTTCTTCTTCCTATGCTGCTATATCTGTCCAATCTGGTGTTTGTTCGTCATCCACTTCAGACCATCCCGGAGTTTGTGAATCATCAACTGCCGACCAATCCGGAGTTTGGGAAGCATCAATAATTCCCCAAACATTTGAATAACCGATAGCGCCTGTTCCTTCAACACCGGTAACAGTAGCCTTGGCACCAGCAGCGACGGTAACAGTCCCAATTTGGCCTGTTCCTTCAACACCGGTTGGGGTGACTGTGGCCGTACCTGTGATTGTAACGGAGCCAACACCTCCTGTGCCCGCAACACCGGTTGGGGTGACTGTGGCCGTACCTGTGATTGTAACGGATCCGATACCTCCTGTACCCGCAACGCCTGTCGGGGTGACTGTAGCCGCTGCCGCAATTGTGACAGTACCAACTGCGCCCGTACCCGCGACACCGGTTGGAGTGACTGTGCCCGTACCTGTGATTGTAACGGAGCCGATACCTCCTGTACCCGCAACGCCCGTTGGGGTAACAGACATTCCCCCTGTAATGGTAACGGTGCCAATCGCGCCCGTTCCTGCAACCCCTGTTGGAGTAACGGAAATACTGGGGGTGACTGTAACGGTGCCAATCGCGCCCGTTCCTGCAACCCCTGTGACATCAACCGCAATAGGAGATCCCCACGTGCCAGAACCCCACGTGCTGCGCCCCCAACCATTGATGTTTGCCAAAGCATTTGTTCCTTACGCTATCCTGATTATCGCTGTACTTGCTGCCGCCGCTGGAAAAGCTATTGTAAAAGTTCCCGCTGTGCTGGTTTTATTACCGCCAAAATCCAGAGCACACACAGCTTTATCACTGTTTGTGTCATTATAAATCAAGGCACCTCGTGCTGTAATAGTAGCAGTTGTAAAGCTAAGATCAGCAAAGTCCGTGTACCCAGTCGTCCCGGAAGTAGCGGGATTTACATTAGTTAATGTACCTCCCCCAGCAGAATAACTACCGCTGTTGGCGACTTCGCCCGTAGTAGTGTAGGCTGTTGTAGCCGCACCTAATGTGGCAGTAGTAGACGATTTTCCTCCTCCGCCTATGGCGTATAAAGCCAATTTAAAACTGTTTCCACCAGAGGCATCAAAGTCATGGGTAGCAGACAATAGCTCCCCCTTAAATGAGGTACACATCGCTGTTGTAATTGCCATATCAAAGTTTCCTTATCTGTTCTGCCAGTTCAGAATGGCCCGTTTCTCGTAATGTGGAACAAATTGTAGCCCTGTCTTGATCAACAGCCATTTTTAAATAATAAACTAAAACTTCTCCTAAAGCGTTTTTATATGCGTGAGCCTGATCACGAATAGCCGGTGGTGCATTTTCTGAAATATGAACCACTTTATCAAGAGCCATTTTTGCTATTTCTTCCACAGTCAATCCTCTTTTATAGGTTGTATGTACACTTACCACTCCAGTAATAAGTGGAGGCATTGAATCCAACATTACGCCGTCTCCTGCAAAGAAACAATATTGTCGTTCCTGTCATAAAGACCTGTTATTACATCTTCAGGTTCCGGCGCTATTATTTCAGACTGCCGGACAACCAGTAAAGAATCATTTTCAATTGTCATCACCAAAGGATCTTTTAAACGGTGATATCCATATAAACGCTGCTCCGGAGGAACATTTGTATCCAACAAGGAAGAAGTCGGGGCGACTTCGATTTTTATCCCACGGGTGACGCAGAAAGCCAGCCAGAATTCCGTGCAGGCACGTCCTGCTTCTGCAAAATAAATATTCTTTTTATAGGAAAAATCTATGCCATATAAATATATCTTTGCAACTTCATTAAAGGCTGCAAAAGCTAGGGTGTAGGCAACGGTGTTATTAAAGTAGCACAAACCAGTTTCTTTAACGACTTTTTCAAGAGGATAAAGAACAGCCCCGGGCACACGTTTATCCAGCTCGCAAGTGTAAATAGGGCCTGGGTGTAAAGGAAGCGCCTCTCTTAAAGCTCCTGTCTGGTTGCCTGCTAATTCAGTATCCAGAAACCTTGAAGGAGGGTCCATCATAAAAACACGGTCATGCTTTATTGGAACCATCATTGAGTTTATAGCCCAAATTTCGTCATACTTTTTACCGTTGGCAACAGAGGAAGTAAAAGCCCCTTGGGAGGCCCCTAGACCAACAACAGCAATTGAGGCACCTTTAAGAGACTTAATTTTCATTGGGCCGCTCTCCGAACTCTGTCATACCTGTATTCATCCCGGGTCTGCTGGGCTTCACCAAGATTCTTGAGCCATTGCAGGGATTCCTGAAACCGGTTGTTGTACAGACTTAATAAATCAGGTTCGCCTTTCATAAAAGTGTAGGCTTCCACCAAACTTCCATATAAAAGGGCCAGCTCTGCGTTTGTTCCAAGCCAGCTCGTGCCGTCTGAAGAAGCTGTTATAGACTGCGGCCTGTAAAAGTAATGAAGCTCCATCGTATAGTTAGAATCCGGCGTCGGAGCCAGTAAAAAGGTGTCCTCATCCCAGTCCGCGTAGTATTTAGGCGTCCCAGTAGTGGCTGGGTTTGGGGTGTAATCCTGCAAAAAAGTCACTTGTTTATACAACAAAAACTCGTTGTTGGAACTGTTGACGGCGCTTAAAGAAAAAGGAGCCAAGAAATCCGTTGGTTTGGTGAGAAATTTAGTTGATTGAGTAGCTGTTCCGGAGACATTTTTACGAAAATCATCAAGCTGGCACTCTTTTAAAATCCGTTCTTCAGCATTAAGAATAAAACGGGACAATTGCCCGGTAAACGTAGATTCCGTGTTGTCAGTGTATTCCTGGATCGCTGTTTTAAGAGTTGTAAACGTAAAAGCCATATCATGCACTCACAGTTACAGGCCCTGCAGAAACAAAACCTCCGCCGCCTTTTATATTGCCTGTTGTTGCTGTTCCACTACCTGCGGTAAAAGTGTAACTATCATCATCTACTTTTGTGATAGAATATCCGTCTTCATCTTCGATAGTCGCCTCAGTAAAGCCATCAAAAGATTCCGAATCCCTAAACCTAACCGTATCACCCGTGCTTCTTCCGTGACCCGGTTCCGTTACTGTAATAATAGCAGAACCACTGTCCCCGGATTTAAACGGATTAAAAGAAAGAAGAACCGTTACAGCAGGTTCTGTCCTATCAGGTCTTGGATTACGCAGAGCTTCCGGATCTGCCGTAATTTTTCTTACAAGTAGCTGGGGCTGCTTCTTTTCCCATTCATCTTTTCCAACAAGAATACCGGTCCATTCCTTACGCATATCTTTGAGACGATAAGCGGCACCTGACCTGTCGGAAATTCCCATCGCATATTTATTAGAAGCATATCGGGGCATTATGAAATCGCACTAACAAAACTATAAGAAGGAACCAAAGAAATATTGGCCTTGTCCCGATCCTCTTCAGCAGCCCGCAAGAACTCTTCTTCATACAAAGCCTTTAAAATCTGAATTCGATCCGGGGCTTTTTTCAAAGAAATATAGTAAGCGAGACCAGCAGCAAGACAAGGATAAAACCGAAAGGGAATTTCCACAGTATTTACTGAAGTGTCCGCATCATCTATGCGAATAAGGCGATCATAAATAAACTGATCTGTACTGTTTTCAGGGGTGGGCCAAAGCTTAACAACAGGAGTGATTTGTCGATCCACGTAAAATTGAATAGGTCGGGCCGTTGTCGTTTTATTTGGGATATTAAGATAAACATCACGACTGACACGATTAACGGCTAAATCCGTACTATCCCGACGAATTACAGCCGATAAAATATCAATAGTGGATTGAACATCTTCAAAAGAAACTGCGGACGAAACGGTTGTGGTTGCAGAACTTGAAGACCCTGTTATTGTTTCTCCGGAAGTAAATGTTCCTGAAGGAACCGTTATTGTCATAGAAGTAGAGTCCGGCTTCGTTATAATAGAAGTTGTCGCACTACTGCTTCCTCCTGTAATTGTTTCCCCCACAGTAAAACTACCACTTGCCGCAACACTAAGAGTCAAGGTTCCGACGGGATACTCATTAATATCTTCAGCAACCGTCTGAGTAACTTGGTTTATTGTCCACCTATTAAGACCTCTGTTTGCCCAATCCGCGAATAAAAAGTTCAAGGACCTCCGAGCCGTTTTAACATCATACCCGGTTCGGAGTTCCAAGCCACATCGTTCAAAAGCTTCTTCTACATAATCCGCTACATTAGGCTCGAAGTCCTTAGATCCAGAAACAGCCATGATATAATGAACCTTTTAGTATTCTTTTAAGCAATAAAGAACCACTGAATATGTGTCCCCACTACTATGACCAACTGTCGTAAACTTTATGTCTCCGGTTTTGCCACCGGAAGCAGCAACATTCGGAAGACCACTAATATCAGAATAATCCAGGGTATCGGCATAGTCCGCAGGAAGCTCCGCTGCAATAACATTAGTGGAAGCATTCCAAAGAACTTTTACACCCATGCCTACATTGGAGAAAGAAATTTTTTCCAGTCTCACTCCTGTGCAGGAAGTGCCTTCTGAATTTGTAGACAAACCTGAAACATCTACTTTTGTAACAGCAGATTCACCAGTCCCATCACTTGTATTAGTGCAATAAACAACAGCAGTCCTTACTCCATCAATTACTGTAGTGGCCGTTACAGCATCTGCCATGACTCACTCCTCTACTTATTCAAAAGGCGTTGCTAAAGTACCATCACCATGCAGAAAAGCTTCACAATGCCATACCGCTGCTGTAGTAGCTTTCAGTCGAATAATACCACCAACAAGCCATCCTTGGGCCGCTGTGCCAAGATCAATAGTATCATCATCACTAGCGTCTGGAATAAAGGTATTGGTGTCTCCAGCAGTCGCCGGATCAAAAAGTTGGGCAAACCCAGAATAAAGATCGCTGGCGTTTTGCGTATTGATCTGCCCTGCACCGGTAAAAGTTGTGCCTACAATAAAAGTGTATTGCAACCCTGCCGCCGCTGTAGGCAATGTAACAACAATTCCTGCCGCACGGTTAAGGGTAAAAACAGCACCGGATTGAGTTGTTGCAACTGTATAAGTAGCATCCTCAATCGAAACAATGTTGTCATAAGATGAAACATAGCCCGTGGTAACTAAATTACCACTCGTGTCAATATCAAGATTGGTGGTAATAGCACCTGTGCCGGAAGTTACACTAATTTGCTCAAAACCATTTTCCGAACGTACTGGGCCATTAAAAGTAGTATTAGCCATAAAAGACCTCCTTACAAAGGGTTCGCTCTAGCGTCTTGTAAGAGTCTGCTGGGGCAGTCGCTAAAACTATTAATCCCAGATTAAGCGGGGGAAAGTTTCCCTTCCCCCGTAGCTTCTTAGTTATGCTCCAGGTGTTCCGAAGATTCCGCGAGGATCAGACCAACCAAACGCATAGCGTTCTCGGGCCTTATACCGCACGTTACCGGTGTCAAAATCACCTTCCATGGAAGTCCGAACAGCCGTCCTGTTAAAACCTTTCAGGCCATTTGGCGCATCCGTTATAATAAACCACGCATCCGTATCCGTCAGAAAATGGTTAACGGAATAACCTTCCGGAAGCATTCCCATGTTCCGAACGGCATTGATATCGTTATCCGCTGTTCCGGGACGAAGAGTGGATTCTAAAAGACGATCCGCAGTAAATTGAAGCTCCTTTGGAAGAATCATTTTAGTACCGCGAACAGATACTTTAAGACCACGTTCATCAACAAAGCCTGCGATATCTATCAAAGCCTGCTCTAAGCTGGTTTCATTAAGATCCGCCGCTGTTGAAAGCTCATTTCGGAAGGTGTTGCCGTTTGCAAGAGGATGATCAGTCGCACAAAGCTCCTTAGAATCTCCTCCTGTGTATGTGCTGTCAAAAGCATTATTAAGAACGGCTGCGCCCTTAACTTGCTTCGTTTGGCTCATACTACGTGCAAGGGCCTTTGTATACCGACTGGCAAGACGGTCATAAAGGTTGTCCTCGATAGCTTCTTCCGTAATGGAGAATGCCAAGGCAATTGTCTCCATTGTATAACGAGCCGTGTACACTTCTTGCGCGTCATCAAAAGACACCGCTGTGCCCTCAGATTTGGTAGGAGCTGTTCCGAAACCGGACAACATTACCTCTTCTTCAAACGCACGATCAGAACTTTCCATTGAAAAGATCGCTTCGTGCTCACGGTCATACTGGTCGTACTCCAAACCGAACAATGCGTTCAGGCCGGGTTCCAACTCTTTAACGAGTTGTGCTCTGCTTATAGCCATTTTTCAAACCCTCCTATACGCCAGTGGTTGAAGGTGTTCCAGCCGCAATAGCGCCGTTATTGCTATTGAAGTGGTTATTCAACCTGACAATTGCACCAATCCCGGCTGCTGAAAAATCTTCGTTTGCCGCGTCCTCTACCCAACCCATAATCCTAAACTGTAGGGCGGCGGTAGTAGCAATCGTACTGATTGCCAGACGACCGTAAGATAAACCAGAAGTATCATCACCAGTGATTAGAGTCGAACCGTTAGCGTTAGCAAAGACAGCGGCACGAGCCGTAGCTTTGCTTGTCCATGACGCATCCGTTGCAATCACGTATAATTGCATAGGATCATCGTTTACATACGCCTTGATAGGATGGTTACTATTAGCCCCAGAACCGGGCCATGTGTTGCTCCACGTAGGTTTTCCAGTGGTACTCGAAACATATTCGCAACCTTGAAAGACACCTAGCAAACCGACTGTTCCACCAGCCGCCGCACCGGGCACATCAATATAGCCAGTAGAAAGAGGTATCACGGGTTCGCCATGATAAAACTTGCTAGTATTGCCATTTGCAATTTCATACATCGAGTAGTTGGACATACCTGTGGAATTGGCTGCTCCTCCTTGTTTACTCAGAGGGCGCAGACCAAATTTTCCGTTGGTATTAGCCATATCTTTTTGCTCCTTAAAGCAAAGGGTTTAAAACAATAAGCCCTAGCTCTCTTGCTTAGGACCTCCAAATGTAACACGCGACTGGCGTTCAGGTTTCTGAATCGCCATCGAATGATGCTGGGATTCTTTAAGAAGATCATTGTCAACGGCTGCCATAGCATCGGCATTCATCTGATTAAAATAAGATTTGCGTTCTTCAACAATTTCTACTGGAATTCGAGCCAGCAACAATCCTCCCACACCAAAGACACCTTCGTATCTTCCACCTTCAACGGTAGGGGCTTCAAATTCCGGATACTCATCTTTCCGAACAAGTTCCCACCCTTCTCTAACACGGGCAGAAATATTTTTTCGGTCGTCAAAGCCCCGGACCTCGGAACGTATCCACCTATGAACGTAACCTTGTGGCGGGTCAGGTGCGTCTAATAAAGACGGGGGTCTCCAAGGTTGACGGCGCGGTTTTACGGCCCGTTCCTCAGAAGCGCGGGGAGTACGATCAATTGTATTATTTTCCATTTTTCGGTCTCCTAGCGTTTATGTTTCGCGTACTCATCAAGAGATACCCCAAGCTTCCTTGCGATTGCAACTTCACTTGGAGAAAGTCTTACTGTTTTGCGCCCAGAATTGCTGGAGCGGGTTGCAGAGGCTACAGCCTGTTGAGGCCGCCTACCCTCTGATACGACAACTTGAGAACCTTCTCCAAACTTGTGCGGAAAAGCTTCTTTCATGCGTTTATCTATTTCAGAGTAATATTCCTCGGAGTTTGTGTCAAACCCTTCTTCTTCAACAAGAGTTTTATGAATGCCAAAAGAAGCAAAGGTCATGGCTTCATCTTGACCAAACCAATCGTTCCTATTTGCCCATTCTTCAGCTTTAGGATCTGGTCGAACTGGTGCCTGCCCCTGTGCGGGAGATTGAGCGGCCACTTGTTGCTGATACTGCTGCTGTTGCTGGGACTGTTTATTTATTCGTTCCTGCTCCTGCTTGGCCGCTCTTACACGTTCCTGCTCAATAGCAAGTTGGGCCATTTTCTTATTAAGCTCAACCTGGGAAGCCGTATCATTTGTCGCTATTGCTGTTTCTAAATCTTTCTCTAAAGATTCAGCCTGAGAGGTTACGCGGTCGCTGTACTCATTAACATAGCCCACATCAAGACTTTGGACCCGTGTTTTAAGCGCACTGTTTTCCTGCTGTATATTTTTAGCGTAATCAATAGCCGCCTGCTGTTGGCGCTCCGCTTCTCTTACTTTCTTGGTAAGTTTATCAATACGCTTTTTAACTTTTTTACTATAGTCTTCATGTTCTTCAACATTTTCAACTTCTACCTCAGCCTCCGTATTTAAAGTGCTGGGCTCTACATTTACAGAAACCGATTGTCCTTCTGAAGGAAGGTCCACGGTAAGTTCTTCTTGTTGAGGTTCAGGCATGGGACTTTCTCCATGTTAAAAATGCAGGATGTCTTCGGGATCCTGTATAACCGCTATTATTTCGTCATCATTTAATATGCGGACTTCTCCTCCGTCTATTTTAAATCGGGCTCCCGCATAACGCCCGAAAATAACCCAATCCTTTTCCTTACACCACGCACCGCTAGGAAATTTTTCCTTGTCTTTATAAACAAGAGGACCTGTTTTAAGAACATAACCACAAACCGTAGCTATGGATTCTCTATCAACAATAGCATCCGGAAGAAAAACACCACCTTCCGTCTTTCCTTTACCCCGGTAGGGAAGTATCAAAATACGCCAACCAGTCGGAGAAGGAAGACGCTCAAAGGAACTTAAATCCAACTTATCAGGATCCAAAACCTTTTCTTCCACATTAATATAAGCATCTTTTATAGAAACTAGATTATCTTTTTTTAATGCCTCGGATTTATCTTTCATTGATCAGCCTTTTCTAGGATTTCTCTTAGCTCCTGTCCTATATAGTCTAAAGATTCAATAGAGCCAACCAATTGTTTGTATTCCTCATAAGTTTTTATAGTTCCTCCGGTCATCATCTCGGAAATACGCTCCCGCCGCTCTTTAATCTGTTTCAATAAATGTTCTGCTAAAAAGATCCCGTCCATCAAGCTTCCTTATTTTTTAACTTTTTTTGCTTCTGGTTTCGGTTTTGGAGCAACCGCTTTTTCATAATAGATAATAATTTGTTTCTGTTGTTCGATATACCGTTTAATTTCTGCCATATTAAGGGCTAAAGTCTCATAATCCCGGACACTGATGGCATAAAATAGGAAAGCCCCATTCTGCTTAGTGTATTTCTTTTTGAATTGATTAAAGTTTTGGTCGGTGACAACAAACCACGTTATATCATTCAAATCAAGCTGACGGGGCCTGTTTTGCGTCGGAATAACACGGTCAACCTCCACGGTTTTAACCTCAATTCTTTTGAGCGCATCCCACCCTGCACAACTACTTAGTGTCAGGGACAGCAGTAATATGCTCAAAACTTTCCAGTAACTTTTTAGTTCCACGGTTTATCTTCTTTTCCACCAGATTCGGCTTTTGCTGGCTTAGTCGCGTTAAATTGTGTTTTCTTAATTTACCAATCAGATTATTTTTATACTTTTCAGCCCTCTGTAAACTTGTTCCTAATTCTTTATTAAGTTTACGGTATTTTGTGGCATCCTCTTTCAAAGTTTTTATAGTATTGTCCTGAGCTTGCTTGGCAGCTTCTAATTTTGCCGAGTTTTCTGTCAAGACCTTGATCCGCTCCTGCGTGTCTTTGTAGTAATAATAACCCCCGTAGACAGCGCCTCCAACAAGACCCAAGACTAAAATAAGAATATAAATTTTTATCATCATTACTATGTTCTACGCGCAAGTAGAATAATAACAACTACAACAAGGGCAATAATTGTAGCTTCTCCATAACTAAGATGAACTCCGATTAAGGTCATCTTAAGCCCCTATTTTTTCGCGCTCATGTAAGCCGTCATTCCCATGTAAGCACCGACTACTCCGGCCATGCCAATATAGAATAAACCAAATAAATCAGCCAGAGCTTTAATACGACTATCCGGAAAAATAGGTAAGAAAACCAGCGCCGTAAATACAAGCATGGAAAGAAGGGATATCCAGGCCATTTGGCGCTGGGCATCTGCCTTTTCTTCTGCTGTCTCTGCTTCGTGTATAGCTTTTACTGTAGCAAGTTCTTTATCCGAAACAATACCGTCACCATCTACATCAAACTCCTCGTAAACTGAATCAGACTGCAGGGTTTTCCTTGGTTTTTTTGCCATCTTTATTTCCTTTTTAACAAGGGGTTATCCAAGGCCCGTTTAATGGCCTTGAATATCCGCTTTTCCAGTGTATCCAGTTTTGTATCTACAGAACTGATTTTTGCATCAAACCGAGTATTGGCGGAATTAATCTTATTATCCATCCTTGTCGTTGCGCCCTCGACAACTTCCCGAACGTGTTTTTCATTCTGGGTGGTTACATCCCTAACAGTCTTCTCCGTTCGACGCATAACACCTCGGGTTTCAGCATCCAAGGCCCGTGATCTTTTACTGACAGCCGCTATGCTGGCGTAAACCTTGTCTGTTTCAGCCCGTGTATCTGACCGAATATCCCGAGTAACTACCTGTATTTCTCCTACCCTTGTCCTTACCGAGGCCATTTCCTTTGTTACGCTTGCCATCGTTTTTTGCATTACAGCAAGTTTTTTATCAAAACCGCTTAAATCAGGGGCGGTGTAGCTTTCGATTTTCTCCCGCATATCCATATAGTCTTTGTAAAATTCAAATCCTGCCCACAAGCCGCCGCCAAGGGTGGATATAAGCGTGAACACTACAGCCAGCTTTCCACCTTTGAATTTTACACCGCCGACATCGACTTCAGCCATCTTTGATCACTTTCCTTAAACGATTTTCGATTGCTGGCAATAAACGAATCCCGCAATAACCAACAACAAAAGCCATAGCTGGCCCCCATGTCATATCAAGTTCCCAATGCTTCATAATAGGTGGGATAAACCATTCTGCGGCAACAACGCCAACAATAATTGCAACCCCTACGTCTTTAAGACCCATCCAGTTAAACTGCCTCTTAACAAGAACGTTCACTGAACCCCCCACCGATGAGCTTATGATGCAACATAACTTAGCCCCTAGCGTTTGAATCAACCATTCCATTTAATTTCTCCATTGACTTTCGACAAGCGCCTCATGGGCAGCATTTGATGTTCCAAATAATACATAATTTTGTAAAGGGTCAACGAGGCTCGGCCCATCAGGTATCGTCGTTGTTTTAAAAAACTTTACGGCATCTGGGAGACCTTTTGATTTTAGTAACCCACTTGTCTGAGCAATCATCCCCATGGCAACCATTGTCACAGTCTGGGCATTGGCCCCGTATCTTTGACTGGGAGCAATCCGACTCACAACAACCTGTGCAGCCTGCGCCGGAGACATTTTTACTTTTGCTTTGACCGTTTTCGTCGCTTTAGTTTTAGCTTTTGGGGAAGTTTCAGTTTTGGCTGTTGTAGAGGTTGCTGGCGGAGGTGCCGTTTCTCCTGATGATGTATCAGAAGGTTCATTTGTTGTTTCTTCAGTTGTTTCTGTCGTGCTGGTTTCAGTTTGCGTTTCAAGCTCGGCTTCAATTTCAGCCTCGGCCTGTGTTTCCTGCTGGCTATTCTCTTCTGTAGTCGAAGCTACTGGCGCTATAACAGGAGCAGAAGGGGCTGCCGGAGCTGCAGGTGGCGCTGTTGTTTGTTGTGCACTTGGAGAGGACGTATCTTGCGTTGTCGTCGGTGTTGTTACAACGGGAGGCGCAACGGGAGGGGGAGCAGAGGAAGTTGTAGAAACAGTCGTTACAGGAACGGCCACTTCTGCGACCTGTATAATTTCTGCCTGCGTAGTCTGCTCAACCGTTTGCTGGATTTCTGTTTCAATCTGTTGCTGAACCAAGACTGTCGTATAGTCAATAGTCAGGCTGGGGTCAGAAAACTGCGGTCCATAAAATCCGTAGGGATAGCCCGCGTCTATGCCGAATAAAGAAAAAACCCCTGTCAAAACGCCATAATTATTGGCCGCCACTGTATCGGTGTAGGTAAAATCTTTTAGCCCTGTCCAATTTAATTCTTCCTGATGCGAAAAAGTTTCTACCGCCGTTCCGTCATCTTTTAATGTAATCGTTAGTTTAAAAATATCGCGGCAGTCCCCTGACTGCAGTACATCAGTACAGGAATCAAGATATGAATTACTTTGATGACTGTTAATAGTAATTCCGCTATTCAGTGTAAAACCCTGCTTTACTTCCCCTTCGGTTAAAGGAACGTTAAAATTTGAAGTATAAGTCCCGCCTCCGCCTTGCGTTCCGCTGGTACAGTAAGCACCCGTGCTGCATCCTGATCCTGTTCCTACAGAAGTGCTGCCCGACGTACTAAAATCACCCATGCCCGGAACCAGATTACCTGTAGTCAAGTCTTCCGCACAAACGGCCCCTCCGAAAAAAATACAAGCTGCTGTTAAAACGGATAAAAGTCTCATTCTGTATTCTCGTTTTCTTCTTCAAGCTCGTTTTCAAGTCTCTGCTTTTCAAGCGCCTTAGCTTCAGCTACAAGTCTGATCGTTGTGTTTTCTGGAGCCTTCATAGGTTCTTTCAACCAAGCTGCTTTTGCGATGTCCCCTATTTTACCCTCAAAGGGACACGGCGTTCCCGCACTCATCATGGCATCAAAAACCCTTGCATCTTGGCAAAGCAAGCTGACACCCGCCACTTTCAGCCCCATGCCGTATAAGCTACGAGCTAATTTTAACCTTTCGCAGTTTTCATCCCTGATGGTTGTTCCGCCGCTTAAACCAAAAACACTAGTTTGAACAGCACCAGAAACCCCTGTGACACAGACATCTGAGTTATTAATGACTACACTTGGGGAAGTGGCTGTTGAAGGTGTTTTATCAACAACCGTATTCCCGGATGCAGTGGAAACTGTATTGGAACTACTGCTAACGGTGCTCGAAATAGTGGAGGAAGTTACCGTATCTGTAGCCTTGGCTGTTGCAGAAAGCAACAACAGGACAAAGAATACGAAAAAAATCCTTCCCCATTTCATATAATGCCTTTTTCCTTGAGTATAAAACCAACTGCGCCACCGACAATACCTATTATTATAACGATGGGTTGGTTAATAAGAACACCCACGCCTACCACGCCTGCGCCTATCGCGGCCCAGGTAGAAGGCTCTGTCACTCGTTCTACAATCCATTTCATTTTAAAACCTCATGCGCTAGTATATTTGCCGCCCCGTAAGGCCGCGCCCATCCCCTTCTTTTTGCCGTGTACAACAGAACTTTTGGCGACATTGGGGGTGCTTACATCTTCAGGGGCCTTATAAGAAACAAAACCTTGGTCCTTTATAACTTCCCCCTTGCGAATTACGCCTACTTTATTTTCAGCCATCTGTTCTCCTATCATGCTGCTGTTTCATCAACTCACGTTCCCGGGCTGCGTCAATCCGGGCCTGTGCAATATCCTCGGTACTCTGAATACGCTCTGAACCTAGCTGTGCATTGATATTTGTCTTTTCTTTATCAAGAGCCAGCCGTTGTTCATCTATTGCAGACTCACGTTGATCCCTTTGTGCCCGAATTTCAAGGTCTTTTTCTTTCAGGGCCAATAACGGATCCGGCTGCCCTTCTCCACTTATTTGTGCGCTCAGGGCTTTGACTTCCTGCATACCTTGAGAAATAAGCTGCGCGACCATGCTCTCTATTTCCACCATCTGCTGCTCATTAGGTTGTTGCCCCTGCAACTGTTGCATCATTTGTGCCGCAACCTGCTCCTTGGATTTTACAGAAATATGCTCCATGATATGTTTCTGAATTTCCATGCCGACTTGAGGCATCTGGGAAACAATACCGGAAGATCCAAAAATCAAATGCGCCGAAATGTGGGCATCGTGGTTCTGACCCTCAAAAACCTTCAGAGGCAAGTTCTCCAAAGCCTCCGAGTTTTCAACAGCAGGATCCTTCGGCTCCGGATCCCCCTGCTGGACAGGTTTAAGAATGGCATCCACGTCCTTGACACCTACCGCTTTGTACATACGCCGGAAAGCTTCATATAAATTGTGCAAATCAGGCGCAGATTGAGCCATTTGAAGCTCCATCTGGGCTAAAGTCACACGCTGCGCCATGGAATGGATGTTGGGATCGGAAACCGGCACAACATCCACCCGGTCATCAAAATCCTTGGCTTTTACCGTGCGTTCCGCTCCAACAACGTTATAAGGGTATTCTTCGGGCAAATACTGTCCGAAAACGTCCGCCAGAAGGAAAAACTCCTCTTTTTGGGCATAGTGCATCCGTTTATGAATGGCTGACATGACTTTTGCGCCCTGTTCAAGGAGCGCAATTGTGGTTCCAACGGCGGCCTGCTGGTTGCCGTCGCCAACCTGAAGGTTGGAAACCGAGGCAAACCGCTGTCCTGCTTCCACACAAAAGCCCATAAGTTGAAAAAGTGTCGAATCGGCCCCTTTGTAAGGAAGAAGCATCAAGGAATCCCGAATCACGCCTCCCGGTGCGTCCACATCCCGGAATTCACCGGGCGAAAGCGGATCGTCGTCGTTCTTTATGCGTAAACCCCGCGCTTTAAATCCTGCGGGAAGGTTAGCCAGCGTACCCGCGTCGATAAGTTGCCGCAGAGCCGCCGTTGCTGTCCGGCTCAAGCCACCAATCATGTGAATAAGACCCAGACCGTAAAAACCAAACCCCGGCAAAAACTTAAAATGTACAAAATACTGTATCTTTTTGCGTTCGGAATCCTGCGGATCGTAATTCCGGCGTATGCTGAGGATTTTTCCGTTGTTTTCGGAAACCGTAACAACATACGGCAGCTTTATTCCTGTCGGTTCGCCATCTTTGCCGGTATCCTCGTAGCCTTCCAGATCAAGGTTGACGTGGCATTCCAGTAAAGTAACGTCGGTATCCAGGTAAGAGGGCGTAATTCCCGAAATATCGTCCATTTCCTCCTGAACCGTGGAAGGATCGGCCTGCTCGGGCAAGACTTCAATGTCCCGGTAAAACCCAGCGACCTGCTTCTTGCGAAGTTCGTTTTCCGTAATCTGTATGACATGGGTCACATTCTCCGCTGTCTCCAGATCGGTTGCCGTATAAGGAACCATGAGCTGCTCTGCCGGGACAAAACGGCTTACAGCCCGGCCCAGAAATTCATCGTAATAGACCTTCTTGAAGGTAGAACCCGATAAAGGCAGGTAAAACAGCATCTGGTCAAATTCCGGCGTGTATTCCTTCATTACGCAGGTAATCTGGTAGTTCATAAAATGGCGGACGCGATCCGCCTGCTCTTCAACTTCCGGCGTAACCTTGCCGATAATGTCCGTCCGGACAGGGCCGCCGGAAGGAAGAAGTTCCCCGAAAGCCTGTGCCTGAAACTGTGTTACCGCTTCTGCCAGAAGCGGATGCGTTACACCGGTTGCGCCGCGAAAAGGCTCCGTGCGGTCTTCATATTTAAAACCCAGAAGCTCCAGACCGGTGCGGTAAGCGTCTTCCCATTCCTTGCGCCCGCTTTTGTTGGATTCATGCTGCTCCAGCAAATCAGAAGCAATCGCCGTTGCCACGCGGTCATCAACCGATTCCGCCAGATTTTCATAAAAGTCCCCTGAGTCTTGGCCCATGGACCGTGGGTCGAAATCCACGATTACTCCGCCGTCCTCCTCCATTTCAATATTAAGGCCCGGGGTTTCAATGACCGTGGTATCCTCAACCGCAATCTCGGCCCCTTCCCCTTCTTCCAGGTCCACCGGGGGGATGGAATCCCGTCTCTCTACAAGGGAAGAGGTGCCGAAATTGCTTCTCGGTAAAGGTGCTCTCGCCATAGCGGTTATCCCGCGTACCCGCGTCTGCGGGCCAGTGACATAAGGCCGCCACGGGCTTTCCTATTATAAGGCTGCCCTTGATGTCTTCCTGTAGATCCTTCTACCCATTGGGTATCGGCGGTTTCCTGTCCATAGGGATCATAATCTTCTTGATAGACAAACTCCAAGTTAGGGCCTGTAGTGGAAATCTGATCCGGTTCATCAGGTGCAAAATCTTGCATAGCCCGAACATCTCGATCAGAAAGCCGCTGATCTCCAGCGCCTTGAAGCATTTTTCTTACACCGAGTGGGTACTCAAACTGTGGCTGCAGATCCGGAGGCCCCAGAGGCCCCGGCGAAATAGAAATGTCCCCTATATAATTATCTATGATTTGATTCATTTTAGGGTCCTTGGAGGCACGTAGCCCCGCTTCCTCTCTTTTAATTAACTTTAGCAGCTCTTCCTCGGCACCCGAAGCCCCCGCAGAAATAAGCTCTCTAAGTTCATAAAACCGATTCCGAAGTTTCTCTACTATATTCAGTTCTTCATCTACGAGATCACCATCCTGATAGCCAACGGGTCGGAAACCCAGCATACCGCCCCCGCGCATTCCCATCGAACTCCGGTAATCTTCTGCCGCCGCCATTCCTTCCGGCGTATACGGGAATTCCCTGCCCATAACGTTTGGCATATCAAGTCCTCCTTTTTTTTCTTTCCGCGCCTTTGACCTTACCCTTATTTATGGAAGCATAAAAGACTCTTTTGCCTTTCTTCTTACCATAAGTCTTGCTCATGTTGCGTTTTATTTTCTGGCCTTTTTTCGTTAGGGGCATAATCTACCCTATCATCCTCGGCTGATCATATAAAGGCTTGTCTACGAAACCGCCAGTTCCAAAATCCGACCTTAAAAGAAGGTCGCTTTCCGGACGATCAAGACCGCCTTCCTTAGTCCAGGGATACAGCTTCTCTCTCTGCTTGTCAGTCAAATTTTTTCGCGTATCAGCGAGTCGTGCTTCCATTTCACCCAGTATTCGCAGGTATATCTCAGTGGCAGAGAGTTTTTTGCCTCCACGATCCTTTACTGCTGCTTGGAAGAAAGGTAATGCCTTTAAAAACTCCTGGCGGTTTGCGCCACGCTCAAACCCGGGAGTTCGGCCTTGAATCGCATGTTGCAATTCATGGATCATGTCGCCACGGAAAAGTTCTCCTCTGTCAAAGTCCTTTTTATAATAAATAGTGCCGCCAGCAACCAGCTCGTCCCACGCTCTTTTTAAATCAACATCAGACCGCCCTCCTTCTTGCCGCCATCCGGAGAGCGGGCTACTAGGAAGGTCTTTAGGGTCGAAGGGCTCTGTTCCTTTGCGTAAGGTATGAACATCTGACCAATATTGTCCCGTATACTTCGTGTCTAGTGAGATACCTTCTTTTTCAAGCAGGTGTGCCAGCCTTTTATAATGTGCACGAGCCTGACTAGGTGAGAAGTCTTGAACATACCTGCCTGTTTCGTCCCACGGTATTTTCTGCAAATGTTTGGAGAGAGGCTGTCCGGGTCTTCTTTTTGTACGAATCCTGTCCGCACGGGCAAGATAGTCTGCACCGCCCCATATCTTACTGGGCATTGTCTCAAGTTTAATATCCTGCATGGGGCGCTTATAGAGGTCCCATGCGTCAAATGGGGGTTTGGGATTTTTTTCAGCCTTAGCAAGGGCTTCCCACTCCCAGGGGACACTGTAATCTGAAGACACAGCCGGTGAAACGGGTTGTCCGGCGTTCTTTACTTTAATGTACTGCTGGAGAAGGGCCATATCCTGTTCTTCCAGCTTCTGGAGTTCTGCCCCGTATTCGTTGGCATCCTTTTTGCTCGCTTTTAATTCTTTCAGCTTCATCGCAAGAGCTGCACGTTGCTCTTCTATAGATTTCAACATTGTATGGGCGGGGGTGGGACCCGGCCCCGCGCCGGGGAAGGCCTTATATAACTCCGGGTGTTTTAGAAGATCACTAATTACGGGTTTCGCGGCAGCTTTTATCCTACCCGTAGGGGTCTGAACCCTTGGATTGAAAATAGCCGCAGAACCCAAATCGGATATCTCAAACTTCCATGGACTGACGGGCTCGCCGTCTCTCATCCATCGAAACCAACCCGTCTGATCCCATATTTCTTCCCGGGAGTGACCCCTCTCAGCCATTTTTTCAGCCTGGGCAAGTTTTTTTAGGTCGGCGGTCTTCGCTTCCTTTCCAGCAAACATCCCGGCAACCATTCCGGGCCCTTTAACAGGAAACAGTCTTGATGACATTCCTCCTATAGTAACACCCTGGCCTGCCTGCCATGCGCCTTCCATAGGGCTTACCTCTCCTTCTATTACACGCTTCGGAGCCCAGACAGCGCGTCCTAGTATACCTAAAATCCCCCCTGCTGGATCAAAACCACTTTTCCGGTCGGTACTGAGTTCATCAATATCCATGCCTTTAGAAGGTGTGCGAGTCGGCAAAAACCCTCCGTAATCATAACCGGACTTCTCCTCCCAGAATCTAGCCAAAGCAGCCTTTTTGTCTGCAGGACCACCGTTAGCCAGTTCCAGCATACGCTGATTCATCAGGCTTCCGACGCCGTTCCACATATTCCTGTCAGCCACTAAAAAGCCTCCTCATACAGGGGCTTGTCTACAAAACTACCACGGGAGCCACCAATCAAAACGTTGCTGATGTACTTGGAAAGGGCCGTGGCCCGGGAGGCGGTTTCATCGCCAGGAGGTCCGGGAACCAGTATATAGTCACCAAGATCCATGGCTTCACCATATGGATCTTCTACAACAACAGGTTGGCCTTTGTCGTTTATCCGAACTCTGGGAACTAAAACTTCGCCCCCTAAATCTTCGTTGTAAAAACTTTCAGTATGTGCCGCGCCCTCTACTGGATGAAGTGGAGATTCAGGGTCCATGGCCCGTATAAGCCAGGAAGGTTTTGGGTCCGGTATTAATGCAGCCAGTTCATTATCAGCCATGACCTAGCCTATCATCCTTGCGTCTTGATATAAAGGTTTGTCTACGAAGCCGCCGGAGGCTTTGCGCTCAGGGTCCATTGGCTTAATACTGACAGATAAGAAATCACGGTCGTAACCATACTTCTTTCCGTCTATAATTAGCTCGGATTCGCCCTCAAGGCCGCTAAAAATAACGTCTTCTGGGGATATTTCAAACCGTGTTCGGGTTCTCTTGGGACGTTCCAGAAACGTCCGCTTTCCATCGTGGTCTTCTGTGTATTGTCCAATATAGCCTTCTACGCGTTGTACTGGAATTTTACCTTCAGGAAAAATTCGTCTAAGGTTTATCTGCAGGACTTCTTTATACTCCGGATATCGCGGGTCATTAAAAGCATCTACCAAACCCGTAGAATCTACACCATAGGTATAACGTTCAAGTGCTTCGTACAACTCCGGGTATTCCATACCCACGCCATCTTCACCCATGTTTTCAAAAAAGTCATCTAGTTGTGCCGGTGTTAATGCCCGATTTTTCTGGGCGTCTCCGGCCCCCCCAAAGAATTTTTTATAATGCTCAATTTCTTTTTGCATATGCTCGTTTTCAAGCTGGCGGAAACGGTCCTTACCAAGGTCTCTTAAAAGCTCGCCCGCTGACTTAAAGTCAAAATATGTCTCGTTTCCTCCCATGTCTCGTCGATAGTCTTCTGGTGTTTTAATCTGGCCTCGGCCTATCTTTTCTATACGTGACATTCGTATGGAAAGGGGGTTTACAAAAGTTTCTTTAGATTCCTGGGCGTCAAAGACTTTCATAAAAGTAGGGGAAATTCCTGTTACATCCACCAAAACCTCTTTTTGTTTGTCTAATAAATTTTTAGCATGTCTGGCAGGATCCCCTACTTTAGAAAAACCTTTGAGGGCTTGTTGCCCCATACCTTTTGCTTTAACAGCTTTGTTTACTCCACGTTTAATCTGGTCTTTAAAAGCAGGTAAGTAGCCAATAATTTTTTCAATAGGAACATCATATCTAATTAAACGAGGAGTTATCGTATGGAAAGGAGAGATTTTTCCTTTTGTAAAATACTTAATTGTATCTAAATGAGATTCCGGAGTAAGGGACGTAGAAACAACACCTTCTGATTTAAAGCCCCCTTCAGGGGTAAGAGTAACCCTGAATAATGGTATAGTGCCTTTATATCCTAAGTCCTTTAGTGCCTTCTGCGATACTTTTTGCAGTTCTGGGTCGGACCTTAGACGACTAACAAGTTCTTCCCTAGTTACTGCATTACTTCTTGTAGAACCTCTTTTTGCAGGGGCTATTGCATATCCAGTTATAAGTTCCGGTAAAGATAAGTCTTCATGGGTGTTAGGTCTGGGTTGCTCTGAAAAACCCAGACGATCCATGACCCATTGAAGACCACCCTCGACACCAGTCGGAAACCTGTTTCTTTCAGACCATGCAGAAGCGGCCTTCCACGCATCTTCAAAACTTCCGTAAGCTTCCTTTCCGTACTGCTCTGCGACCTCTCTTTGTTTGGGCGTAAGGTTTTCCCACGTCATCTGGGCAAGAGCCATCCACGGGGCTCTTTTTAAAGAACCAAGGCCTCTGCGAAGTCCCTTGGGCCGTGGGTCGTCAGCCTGTGTCCGTGCAAGCTGAGAAGCTACGGATGCTGCGTCAATTACGGCGGGCAGTTTAGACTGGTCCGTGGGCCGTGGGTCTTCCGACTCTAAACTGGTCAAAGCAGCCTTGAAATACTTTTCGTAGCCTTTAGGAAAAGTGTAGTCCGTTAAAACCTTGCCGGGATCATTACCAGTCTCCCGAAGCATGTCACCAATCTGAGATATGACTTGATTGACATGGTCTGGATGTATTTTCCCTGCCCCCTTTATGGCTTTTTCCATAGAAACCAGATCAAGATCAGAAGTAGGGTCTACTATTCTTGTAACCGGAACTTCTTTAACACCTATCTTCCGCAAAGCCTCCAGACGATGTGCGCCTTCAATTACATTTCCATCCTGATCTACGACAAGCCTTTCAATATAGCCGCTGCGACCCGACATCCGGGCTGCAATATCCTTTACGGTATCTTGCGCCCTTTTGGAAGTTGATATGCCGCCAGAAAGACTGTCAATGGGAACTGTTTCTTCACCTTCCACATACCCGCCTACTGTATTGCTATCTACAACCGTTTGCAGATTTTCCTTTGGGGGTATAACAGGTAAGTCAGCCATAGTAACTCCGCAGATAGGTAGACGGCGCGTCATCCACCCAGTCATCACTCGGTAATTGTACGAAGTTACCCTGACGATAACGCATCAGGGCCTGCGTCGTGCTGTCAACAAGGTCATCATATTCGCCGTTGGGAAAAGCCGCGCATTCGTCGATAACCTCATCCGCCCAACGTTCATCCGGAGCCCATATCATGCCGCTTTCAAAAAGCGGCGAAACCGAATGGACCCGGGTCAGTTTATCGTTTCCCTTGCTCGGTGTAAAGTTCACAACCGGAATTCCAATCTGGCGCAGTTCATGCGTCAGCGGCATCCCCGTCGCCTTGGCCTCAACAATGACCGTCTCCGGCTCCCAGAACTTGTACTGCTCAAGAGCCTTGTTCTTCAGGTCCGGGAAATCCCAGCGCCCCTTTTTCGCATCCAGAAGTATCAAGTTAGGGGACCCACCCTCCTTGGGATAAAAAACCCCCCACGTCGTTATGGCCGAGTAATCCGCCGTCTCCTGCTTGCTGAAAGCCGTATCGTAACTCTGTATAATGTACTCAAGCTGCGGAACCTCGTCCTCTTCCCACCGCTGCCACCACTCCTTCTTGATAATCGCCCCCTCTTCCGAAGTCGGGTTCTGCTGCCACTGGGCATTCCACTTGGCAACCGACAGGGAAGCCCGGACCCCCTCCAGCTCCTTCTGATTCCAGTATTCCGGCCAGCAGGCTTTTCCAGACGGCATCAATGCCGGGAACTCTATAACCTCCCACTGGTCCGCATTTTCCGCATAACCCTGAGCCTTGATCACCTTTGCCGTCAGATCGCGCAACGACCAACGGGTCATAACAATGACAATCGCCCCACCGGGCTGGAGCCTCTGCCGGGGACCCGAAGTATACCACTCATAGGCATGGTCCATGGCCGTTTCCGAAAGCGCATCCTGCTCTGAATGCGGATCGTCAATAATCAAAAGATCCGCGCCGCGACCGGTAATGGCACCGCCGACACCCGCTGCAAAATACTCACCCCCGTGGTTCGTGGACCAGCGCCCCGCAGCCTTGCTGTCCGCCTGCAAAGATACGCCGTCGAAAATATTCTGGTACTCCGTCGAATCAATAAGGTTCCTTACCTTTCTTCCAAAATTGACAGCCAGTTCCGCAGTATGGGTGGTTTGGATGATCTTGGTTCGCGGCTCACGGCCAATGATCCATGAAGGAAGAAGGTAACTTGCAAACTCAGATTTGGTATGACGCGGGGGCATGTTGATAATGAGACGTTTATTTTCCCCCGTGGCTATGGCTTCAAACTTTTTTGCAACCATCCTGTGGTGGGCCCCTGTAATAAATTCAGGCCACACTTTTCGTACATATTTTAAAAAATCTTCACGACACCCCTCTACCTCCCCCATCTGCGCCAAACGAAGTTCAAGCTTTAATCGGCGGTCTGAAATTTCGGGTGTCTCAGCTCGAAGCATAGGGGACCCTTTTCCGGAATTGTTTCACGTGAAACATTACTTGAACAGGTTAAATTTTGCAAAAATTACTTACCCGTTAACCGATATGTTTTTTCACAGGATCGTTTCTAAGAAACAAGGCCGAAGCCGCCGCCTCTCCCCCCCATGGGTCCAGATTCGGGATTTTTGGCGGTTTTCTGCGGTTTTTGGTGCTTGAGTCGGTCTTGAGGATCCTTTGACCATGGGCCAGCTATCAGGGCTCAGGGCGGCGGATCCGATTCGCAACTAGGTTTTTCCTGTTGCGAATCGATCAGGGCGCAGATCTCAGGGCGCAGATCTCAGGGCTCAGGGCTCAGGGCTCAGGGCTCAGGCAACCGGAGCAAGGGGCAACGGTTCACGAACCGCGCACCGCGCACCATGGGCCAGCCCATACGATTCAGCCCGCACGGGGAAGGCGGGCTGGGCCATGATTCACTAAATAAAACGCGGGCACGGGTGCACCGCCTGGGCGAAAATAGACAAAAAAAGGCCCGCACGAATGCGGGCCAGTTAAAAAGAATAAGAAGGGTCTAGGTAGAGGCGGCCCACAGCTCCTCTTGTTCCAGCGCGCACTCTGGACAATAGGACCGGACGCCATTAGCAACGGTGCAGTAGTGGCAGTCGTCGCAGCCATTATCAGGCGGGGTTGGTTCTTTGTATTCCATGATTTGTTTCCTCTTTATCGAGTTAATTTTTGAACACGTTCAATAAGGTTTTTTACACCTTCGGCTGGAGATGGATCTTCTGCAAAAACCTTGGCTTCCTTTAAAGTTTTTGTGAACTTCACGTTGGTCGTGCCTGATTGACGAACTCTGAATTTAAAACCGTCAACGATTCGAGAAGCTCCCATTTCTGGGGTGATGGCCCAACCATTTTCTGCAACCCATCCTAAACGACCTACTTTTTTCCAATTAAGCATAATCTGACTCCTATTTCATAATTAAAATCAAAGCCATTATATATAAGTTGTCCTATATCACAAGCCTATAAAAAAGGCCCGCACTATGGCGGGCCAATTGTAGGAATATGCGGGCCGGTTTATGCAGCCATTGCCACCGGAACGGACGCAACGGCGGCCCATTGATTAGCCGGTAAATCAAGCACCTTACCGCCCAAAACTTGCCACTCCGAAACAGAGTCGGGCTCGGCCTTATTAGCCGCCGCCGTAACGGCGTTAACCATAGTTGCACGACTTAGCGGCTGGCCCCTGTACCCGTCCTGTTGGATGGTTTGCATGAGCCCGTCCAAAACGCTGGACGTTTCCGCCTTGCTCAATTTCAGAACCCCGCCCAATGCCTCAACGGCGGGTTGCGCCGCCGCCATGCCATTTTGCACCACGTCCCCCGCCGCATTGCGGAACTGATCAAGCACGGATTCAAACATTTCTCTTGAAGCATAAGCCGCCGTTATATCTTTTAGCTTCGAAGATAGCGCGGCGTTATCCAAACGCTTGGACTTATCGGTTAACATTGCCCACGTTTCACCGTCAGAGCGCGAACTGGTCAGGTGCGCCGTGCGATTTTTATTAACGGTTTGCATTCCATTTAAGCAAGCAATAGTCCACGCCAACTGACCAACTAAAACGCTACCGTGGCCCGTTTCAGAATTGGAAACCAGAATGCCTTGCGCCATGAGGTCGCCAACGGTTGCCCCCTCGCCCGTGATAGAAAGGCTTTTAAAACGCGCATATAGGCGTTTGTCTGTTATGTCGGCGTTCACAATCTGCCACCGCGCATCCGATTCCATCAGAGTCGGCAACACGGACTCTAAAAGGTCAGTATGATCATAGGTTTTGAACTTATCAGAAACCATGGCCCGCAATTCGCCACGATTGCCGCCATTGTCAAAAGTCCGCAGCATGGCATTACGCGGTTCTTGGTCATGTATCCGATTCAAAGCATGATCCAAAACATCGGGGTAGTCCGATTGCAACCGCCGCGCCGTCCTAACGTCGAGTCCGGCTTTGGTAGCCATTTGATCGAACGCCACCGGATTCGCTTTTAAAACCTGAGTCGGAACCCCGCCCGTTGATTCCATGATCACACTGGTGTGATTTTTTTCGTCAGGCCCCATCGCAGTGGAAACCTGTAGTTGATTAGTCGGCGCGGTGTAGTCCTGTTTTCTAGCGGACTGTTGTTGCACTTTTAACAATAAAGATTCAAGGGTTTGGTTTTGATTCTCAATATTCATAATTTGACTCCTAATATGCGGCAGAATTGCCGTGCCCCTTATATATAGGAAAAATTACATAATTAAAAGAGTATTTTTTAAAAATACAAAAGGCCCCGCCAAACAGAGTCCGGCGGGGCCTTGCGGCGCACTATATTATAGGGGGAGTCAGATTCCCAGAGTCCGCGCCGCTATCCTTTGCACCTCGTGCGGTATGTTGTGACAACCGACTCGAATGGCTCCGGTGTCGCTAATGTGCCCCAAATTATAGACTCCTATTCTATGGGGTTTTGAAGGTACAAAACCGCGTTGCCGTTTGAGGCACTGACGCGCCAAACGAAACAGCGCGACTCCTCCTTTTAGAGGAACGCTGACTCCGTAGGATGTTTGAATCATATTGCCCCGGACTCTTACATAAGGAATCCGCGTATGCGGCGCGTGGTCACTTTCGCCCGCAAGCCATGCCCGAATCTTTTCCTTGTCGGCTCGCATCGCGGCGCGTTGCCGTGCGAGTTCCGCCGCCGCCGCATCCTTAACCGCTTTTAAAAACTCCGGTGAGTCTTTTATTTTTTTATAACCCAATTTAAAAGCGCATGAATATTCATACGCGGAGTCCGCGATTCTCCGCGCTTCGCCCAAATAGCCCCCCTTGCGGCCCCTTGCCCGCTCCGCACGTTTTAAAAGAGCAACGCGCCTTTTTAATAAATCCTTGTAGTTTAGTTTATGTTGGGGTTTGCTGTCCGCTAACACGTCCAGAACAAAAAACACTTTTTTTTCTTCAGGGATAGCCCGTTGGGTTATTGTTTTGTGTTTACCCGTGGAAACAGAATAACCAAGCAAAGAAAAAAGAACTTTATCCCCAACCAATCGGGCCACCGGAAAGTGAAGCCCCCAAGAATAAATAACAGGCCCTTCATAAAACATAGAATAGCCGCGTTTCTTTCGGCCTGTTTGGTGCGCCCAGTTGTGGGCAACGTCATCATGTGTTGTCATTGTTTTGACTCCTAGTTTTGTCAGGAGTCAGACTGTATAGAACTAATCCTATAAGCACAAGCAAGAAAAAGCCCCGCCAATTTTGGCGGGGCGGATTAAACAAAAGATTTTTATTCTTGCAACCAAACAGATTGCGGTAATATCTTATTTTTATAAACAACATAACCGCCATCGGAACTCATTTTCATTCCGCCGATTGTCGCAACATCGGTCCCAACAATAATGAATGGCGGACAATTTACGGGGGCATTAAAACCATTTTCTTTATGCTTGGATAAATCACCCGTAAAATTTTCACCCGACTTTTCAAAAACTGAAATAGCCGCATTAAAAGCGTTACGGTGACCTTGCGTCGTGCCTTTTCCGTAGGGGGAAAAACCCGAATCCGCCACCCCCACACTAACTTTATTACTTCGGTTTATGTAAAGCATTAAGTCTCCGTTACGCTTTTTGTAGGTTCTAAAATTAATTTTCATTGTTTTGACTCCTAGTTTAATTATTACAAACCGAATACCTTATTTCTAACCTTACCGCGTCACAAGGAAACAACGCCAAAAGAGACTCCTCAAGGTCGTTTAGCATGGCCCTTGAAGGAGATATCGCGTCCGCAAACCACACTTCCCCCAGAAACGCCTCCTCCCCTTTTGGCCCTTTTTCCACTTTATTGTCTACGTGATATTTATTAGAATCCTCAAAGATAGTTATTTTTAAAGCGTCCATTAGATTGACTCCTAGTTAATTATTAGGAGTCAAGTGTATAGAACTAATCACATAAACACAAGCAAGAAAAAACCCCGAATAAAACGGGGTTTTTAGGGGTAGTTTAGTACCCAAGAGGTTAGAGTCGGGCACTCAGTGAGCCGCTACGGGAACGTTTTTTTCAAAAATTAGTTCAAAACGCCATTTTTATAACAGGTTGGGCAAAGTTTACAACAAACACGGCGACGGCGACTCCCTTCGTTACGTTTTGAATCACCAGTTTTCCCGAGCGTATCACGAGCGCCATAATATCTCCCGCGTCGGCATAATTTTTTAAACCATTAAACCAGATTCGTTTATCGCCGCGTGTCTTCGCCCTATACGCACTAATTTTTGTTTCCGCGCCGTCCGCGTAGACGCCTTCGAGCGTCACCTTGTCGCCTGCTTCGAGTTCGTCGTAATCGATGACACCTTCGCGCTTCAACAGGTCACGGATCGCAACGTTGCAGTCCTGTATGTTCTTGTTCAGGATCGTTCCTGTCACATGGAATAGAGCCACGTCGCCTAGAGCGTCAGCGTTCGCTTGCTCAACCTTGCTTAATTTTCTCATCTTAAGACTCCTTCTGTTTTTTTAAATTAATGCCGCCGTCTACTGAATAATCGTCGCCAATAATCCCATCCGCGCTAATGCTTTGAATTTTAAGGTCGGAAGCCATGTTAGAGTTTGTATTCAAGAGCTGAAGCTTAAACTCTAGGTCTTTCAAAATGTCTACCGCCGACGCGCTGCAATCCGTTTCAATTTCGCCTTGAACTCTGTGTGTATAATAAAATTCAAAACGAAACTTTTTTGTTTCTATAAAAGTTTCAGGTTCAATTATTTTTCTCATCCTTAGACTCCTCCTGTTTGTCCAACCAAATTGCGAGTTTTTCTATCCACTTCGTGAGGTAGTCGGTCAACCATTCCATCATTCAGACTCCCGATCTTCCGAGAGTGCAACCTTGCATTAACCTGTCCCGAATAAACAGAAAATCATATCCAAGATCTAATTTTTCCAATTCTTCGTGGGACTCTACGGGGTAAGTTACACCTCTATGTTTAAAAAGCCTGCCTCCCAAAAAAAACTTTCCACCTTCCTGATCAATAATTCTCCACTCCCCTGTTTTTGAATCAAGATAAGCAACACCATTAGTGGGTGATCTACCATCATCACGTCTAAGTACAGCATCAGAATCTTTTGCTGTCCGGCTCAAGCCACCAATAACACCTTCGCCTTCAAGGTCAAGAACTTCAATAGAATCTGCCTTAATCCAATACTGATGGACAGGAACCTCGTCTTCATCATGTAATATTTCATCTCTTAGTTGAATATATAAACTCATTTCTTTTCCCTTTTATATAAATTTATCGGACTTTATTTATATAAAGAATCAAAGCGGACAAGTCAACGCGAAAAATTCTTCCCAGTTATAAGGCTCTTCAAACGCAGCCAAAGGCGGTACGGCTGGACGGCCATCCATGCGAAGGCTAACAGCGTCGGCACCAGAATAAACGCTGATATCCAAAGAAGGATCGCGCACAATAATAAAACAAGGCCCGCCGGAATGCCGAGACAGCCAGCTACACTGGTGTGGGGATAAATCGACCTTACCAGCGCGTCTTTTTGTCGCTTTAAGTTCAAGAAAGCTGAAGCGACCGCTTTCCGCGCATAATAGGACATCGGGAACCCCGGGGATCGCCCAACTCTCCAATCGGGTGGTTTCAATTTTTCTGCTCGTTGAACTCAACCCTTGTGATATCATTTTCCATAACCCCGCCTCCCGATTCTTCAGGCCCACTCGCGGCATCCGGTTCTTCGACTTTTGTGGGCGTGATGTTGATAACTGGCTCAAAATTTTCTCGAATTCGTTCAAGTTCTTTCTCCACATCTGCACGACTCATTTGGTCTATAGACCCTGTTCTAATTTCTGATTTACTTACATACAAGCCCTCTGCCAAACCCCTATTTTTTTCCGCCTGCACCGCCGCACTATAGGCACCCGCCGCCAATGAAGCATCCCTCAACTTCTGCATATCTCGAATATGGCGTTTATAATTGACTCCATACATCTCGTCTAATTCGTCTCTATACCGTGCAATTTCATTCACAACGTGCGGGCAATGGTTGGGGCTACAAAGTTCGTAAGCCCTCGTGTGGGCACTTGCACTTGGATATCCAGCCCTTATGGCGGCTTCCCTCATGGTGATAAGCCCATCATTTGAAACCAATTCTTTTACAAACTTTTCCTGCCGCCGCGTTAGTTTTCGATTTGCCCCCCGCGTCAGGGCCTTTTTTTGAATTTCCTTAGCCATGGTAAAATACCCTCCAAAACACAATTTATCCTTTAGAATCAGGCTTCTATCACCTCCTATCACCTATCGTTCAGATAATAACAGTTAATCGGACCTGAAAACAGTAAAAAGTAGCCAAAACCTATCACCACGGGTGATAGAATCGCTTGGAGGTGATAGGAAAAAAATCCAAAAAATCCTTATATAACCGTAGCTTACGATTTCCTATCACCTCTATCGTCTCTATCGTCTCTGGACTCAGGCACTTAGTTTTTTTTTTTTCATAGAATCAACATAATAGTGATATGAATGATAGGATGATAGGACTACTTGTAAAACTTGTGATCTCCAACCCTTTGCAGCAGAACCAGCCCCGTGGCCCATGGGGGCTGAACCGTCGTGCAGTGATAGTGCGTCGCGTCCTCCAACCCTTCCACAACCACGTCCGTTGCAACCAGCAACCCGGCAATGTCGCTGGCCTCCTTCCACGCCTGTTTTTCTGCAGGCCGCTCGTGCTTGCCATCGCAATAATAGCTGAATTGACACTTGTGCTTCACGGGGTTGCCTTTCCAGTACTTTCCCTGCCGGACAACGCTACAAATGTCCGATGGATACCTGGGGTCTTTGACGCGGTTTTGGATAACCACCCCCACCGCCAGCATTCCTTTCCAGCCTTGGTTTCGGGCCTCGAAGTACATAGCTTCCGCAAGGCAGTGTTTTTGCACGGGGTCAGCCTGAACTGCTCCGGCCATAATAATGACGACTACCATTGCAAACTTAAACATCTATCACTCCTTGGCTGCCACAATTTTGGCAAGTCTTATGGAACCAGTTTTTCCTGTTGGGAAAATAACCAAGGCCGCGACAAGCGGGGCAAACCGCGCCCATCGGGTGGGCATATTCCCCGATAACGTCGTTTTTTGTGCAACTTGTTTCGCCCATTTTCAAACCGCCCGAAAGTTTGATTTGCCTCCGC